>JGI24021J15306_10003127_pt1 | contig 18470 bp, 14 predicted proteins | sample Ectturendosymbi1_FD_15306 | JGI IMG/M metagenome (IMG submission 15306)
CGAGGATTGGTCATAGGTGGTGAAAACAATGCGGCCCGCCATACCTTGCAGAATTTATTTTTGGCCCGTGAGTAGGGAAAGGTTGCCGACCCCTGGCCTATAGAATCCAATAAAACTTGGAGTCAAAAAATTGGCTCGTTTGTCGGCTCCCAGGAGATGATGACGTCATCCAAACGCAAACAAAATATGCATAAACATACTTCCATCATGTAAACATAAACGAAAAACTCGACATTCAAAATTGAAACAGTTTTTTTACTGCAAACTGCAAGACATTTCCCATCTTTAGAAGTTTTGAAAAGCTCTCTAGCTCACTCTTCTGGCGAGTTATGGCCACAGTGTAAAAAACACCAGGGTTAGCGTTTGGGGAACTTGAAATTTTCCGTTTTTTTGTTTTTGAGCCATGATTTTGGTTCCAGGTATGCTCGAAAGCCAATCAATGGCGCTAAAACTTGGACGATAGTCTAGAATAAAAAAAACATGCGCCAAAAAATGGTTTCATGGTTTGGCGCCCAGGGCAAGGTAAACGCAGCCACAAAGAAGCAAAAGCAAGCCTCCACTATGACGTCACCCGAAATCCAAAACGAAAAAGCAATTTTAAATCTGATCTTGAAGACTTCCCGAATCCGTAGATAGTTTGAACAGCTCTCTAGTTTAATCGGTTGGGGAATTATGGAGTTGCAAAACGTTGCAAAGTCGGCTCAAAAAAGTGACGGGTCTTAAAAGTGACGGTCTTACGGGTCTTAACGCGGGTCTTAAAAGGATTAAAGGCAGCGGTGCAGAACCTTCAGCCCGCGTGAAAGTTTGGCCAGCAACAGAGTTTTCGTTACCAAGATTAGAACACAACGTCGCGTCAAAATGAAACTCCATGACAAACAGACACGCAAAGAGTAAGTCACGAAAAATCTCTCTCACTCTTGACTTAGTTTTGAACCTTATTTTCTTTTGGAAGGTAAAGGTACAAATTTAAGACAGAATTGATTAATTTTTCAGCCCGTGATAGTACGTGCGTTACCCATCCCTGCTTCAGGGTTTGATGAACCAAGAAAAAGTTTCAACGGTCAGTCACTTTAGTCACTCTTAGTCACTTTAGGCACGGTTAGTCCCTTTTGTTGATTGTTGTATCTCAGTTTGAAAAATGAGCAGTTTTAAAGATTAAAATCAATTCACAAAACGCAGGCAGTGCGATGTTCACATTCCAAACGAATAAGCCAAACAATGTTGAAAGGAATGCACGTACTGTTTTGATTAAAATGCTTATTTGCAGGAAAACCGTTTATAATCACAGCATATTCTCTGACGCTATTTTCCCAGCTTGTTTGAAGTTGATAGTCTTGTTTTCATTATTTTTTATTTTTTGCTTTCGTGAATTTTCTAACAGATTTAGAAGAAAAAGAAGCTTCCTCACTTGAAAAAGCATTAACATCGTTAAGTCTAACAGAAGACAATGGGGCGCTGCTGAATGCAAATGAAATGTACTTGGAAGCCATCGCAAACTTTCGGGGCAAACATAAGTAAGATATTCATTTCAGACGAGTTTTGAAAACATATTGCAAGTCTACTTAATAAATATTACTGCTTTTGTGCTCATTTTTAGTAAATTTATTTGAAGCTTTCACAATGACAAATTATGTACTTATTTTTGCATTGGTAGGCATTTCGTTCACACTGACTGGTGCTACACATCACAAGCACCTTTCAGCCGATATTGTTTGATAGTGGATTGCTTGCAATGTACCCGTAGCACCGCCTTCCAGTGATATCTTTTCATATGACAAAAGTTGCGGTGTTATGAAGCGACTCGTCTGTCCAACAGCATACTTTGGACAGTTACATGAAATGCGCAAAATTAATCGATGCTATCGCTCAACGTTTGTCATTCGTGCGACCAAGGACCGCGTTTGAGCTTCAGGCACAGACACCCATTCAAAAAGATTGCGCCAGACTGCCTATCAGCTATCCAAAACAGAATGCCCAAAGTTGCACCTATTACGCTGCTGTGAAGGCGAGTGTGGGTCAAAGCGTAGAAAGTAACGTTGCAAACGGGATACACGTTTGTTTGTTGGTGTTCTGCATATTATACCTGTTCCTTAAAAACTGAATGTGCGGTAAAGGCAACAAATCTACAATCTTTTGTCTTTGTAAATTTTTTTTCGCTGCATGTATCCATAAAAATAACAACTTTAGAATGAGCAAAATAAAAACTTTAGGACAAGCAGTTTTTAAGACGTCTTTAGTAACAAACACAAAAGAAAGTCGCTTTCCAATATCTATCTTAATTTATGCATAAACGTTTCGGCCTGTTTCAGTTATATAAAGAGATAAGAAACATCTTTTTTCATACGATCAGACATTTTTATAACGAAAGAGTCACACCACAACTTATAAGACACCGTTTTCTTTTGAACCGTGAAAATCTTTCAAAACGTGATTTGGTTCGGGATAAAAAAGATAAAAATTTTGCTGGAAAGTGTTGATTTAGAGCAGGGCTTCTCAAACTATGGGTCACGTCCTCATTTAGGGTCATGGAATGTGATTTTGGGGTCGCGAAACAACTTGGCCTGACAAATCAGATATAAATGTTTTTGTAAACTAATGGGACGTTTACAAGTATCATTAATATCTACACAATCCATCAAGGGCCGCCTAGAAAAACGTTTTTTCAAAAAGGGTAGCAGAACAAAAATGTTTGAGAAGCCCATATTTAGAGTAAGCAGTGAATAGAAATACTTCTCTGAGGAAGAAATTACACAACCTTTGTTATTGCAAAAATGTTTGCAGGTTTATCATCAGTGCCGCTGCAGTCCGAATCTGCACCTCCAAAGAAATTCTTAGAAGAGCCCTCCTAATGGTGATTTATAAAAAAAACATTTTTGACGTTATGCTTCATCTCGACGCCAAAGGACCTTCAAAACAATATATTCTAATGGCAGACACAATTTTGGCAGAACCAGGCCCGTGGCCAGGTTTAAGGTTTGGGGGGCAAGATACATTTTTATGGGGAAATGATTTTTGTTTTTATCATATGTTTAAAACGAAATTTTTAAGCACAACAAAATTTAGCGGTATAAAAAATTTTGGGTAACTGGCCTCGAATGCCCCCTGTGTCTGCGGGCCTGGGCACAACCGTCGCCAGAAAGTCTCCCATTGGGGACCTTCATGTTTGCGCAGGGGGGCTAGACATTTTGAAAATTTATATTTAATTTTCAACATGAACAGCATTTGCAGATTATGCAAATTAATCTCAAATATTTTCCCTCAAATACCCATAATAATTTTTTGAACAAGCTTAAGAAAAGAAATTGGACCGTAAATCATTGTCTTTTAATTTACGGCCATTATTTAGAGATGTCGTTATGAAATACAAATGTAAAAAAATTGTAGGAAATCAGAATGAAGCCTGTCTTTCAGTTATGAAAACATTATTTCCAAAGCAGCAAACATTAGACAGGTCAAAGCATGTGCGCCACGATGAACGTTTTTTTCATTAGAGCAAATTGATAAACTTTGCCATGAGCTTAAGTGAAATATGCTTATAAAGCGTGCGCGCACTCAGCTTTTTACTGGCTGAAATACGCGTGCATAAACCTTATTGATGTCTGGACTTTCTCTTGGTGCATGGCACATGTTTAGATTAATGACATTTTGTATCTCAAATCGCATATAAATGTTAACAAATATAGACTAAGGCCTACGTGGACGCTACAGTTAACATCAATAAATAATCCACTAATTGCACTACTCTGTTTAGGGACAACTTAGCAATGATTGCTAAATACACTCTTCTACTTACACAACTCCACCAGGCTGTCTGAACCGCAGGCTGCGCAAATGTCTAACTTTGGTTGATCGTAAGCACCAAAGGTATCTTGCTGCTATTCAGTACAAAATAAGAGAAAACTACCTGGGCTAAACACAGTACATTTTTTACAACAATCACTACACAAACACGTTGATCAAGGCAAAGTCGTGACCGCGAGACCCTCGAAACGCTTAGCGTAACTGCACAGTTCGCTCATGTTCGATCTTTTGCCTGCAGAGGAAGGTAGCGAAACTTGCTAGGGGTTGTTGTACTTGTGGTCTTTATTGCGTAATAATAACACGGCAATATATCTTCAAATGTTCACTTCAGGTTACAGTAGTTGGCTTTTGCCGCATGTGACCAGGGCTCCCACTGAGGATTTTTTCTTTCTATATCTGTTTTTTCAGTCGACCTGGGTATCTAGGTTTAATTGTGAAAAATCGCGTTAAATCTGTGTTTTTTGAAGTGATAAATTCATCAACAACTTCAATGTGTGCAATGAAGTAAAGACAACTTTATATAACAGTGTTTACATGCGCACATCAGGTGAGAAAGTACGCATATCGGAAGCAGAACATGTTAAATCGGTTTCATATTCTCACATAAGATCATTGTCAAGGTTATATACATTAGTGTGTTTAAGGGAAGGCAAGCGAAGCACTTGCCTCGAGTCCCCCTTTTCAGGGACCCCCATCAAGGTATTTCTCACGTAAAATTCCTCAGTTTTGGTTAAAAATTTATTATCTGCTCATATAATATTTTCCCAACCACATCATAATTCAGTACTTCACATTCAAAGGGGCCCCCAAGAGTAACTTCAATGTGTAAGTAGGCTACGCTGCTTTCAAATGGGCCCCCAATAACACCTGTAATGTGCAGGTACTCTGCTTTACAAAGGCTCCCAACGCTTTCAAAGAGCCTCCAACAGCAACTGTAATGTTTGAAGTACATTGCTTACAAAGGGGCCCAAAAGCAACTGTAATGTATTAGTAGGCTACTTTGCTTTCAAAGGGTCCTCCAACAGCAGTTGTAATGTGTAAATGCATTACTTTCAAAGGAGGCCAAAGCAACTGAAATGTAGAAGTACTTTTCTTTCAAAAGGCCTCCCAACTTCACTGATTTCTACTGCTTCATACTCCATTTGGGGGTCGAAGCTTTCTTTGGGGGCTAAGTGGCGACGGGATTGAATTTTGGGCCCTTGTGACAACTGAATTTGGGCCCCTATGACAGCGTGTTCACCCCCAATTGGGGGGTATGGAGTGCGGCTGATAAGGCTCTGTTTATCATCACGAAACAGCTGAGATTTTAAAAATTGTGAAAAGCAGTTCACAATTTTTTGCAGCTGCAGATGAATTAAAAATGCACTAAAAAATTCGAATTATATCGTGACGCTTTGGAAACCTTATTTGTTTTCAGTCTGACGACGTGGTTTTCGCTGTTCAGTGATATTTTTAGAAGAATTATTGATGATTTCAAGTCGGGTGTTCCTTACAAAAACAAAGATACTGACGATGGATCAAATCCGGCTATGAAGCTGACTCAACTGAAAGGAAGTTTGGATGTCATGATAAGTTACAATTGGACAAGTGGTCGAAAAATAGCGGAGAAGGTACTTTTCAATTAAATGACTTCCTCTTTATCTTGATCGGAACTGCATATCACGGTTTTGTTTGCAACACAAAACCTTAATGTGTGGCGCCAAATTATTTTTAAGAACCATCATATGAAGGCGAAAAGACTCCAGGTGTTTTCATTTTTTGCAAAGCGTTGCATGCCACCAGTTTTCATTGCATCCCTCTTTCTAAGAATCACAATTTTGTCAGTTTTGGAATGCTTTAAATGATATAAATAGCAGCCCAATGTATTCTGCGAAATACGCAGTCTGTGTGAAACTGGTTTATCTGGAATTAATGATTAGCGGCTCAACGTAACTCATGGATCAGAAATTAGTATGTTTCTTCTGGTGTTCATTGGTCGGTATACGAAATTGCGAAGGTGTTGAAACGATGATTTTTTTGAAAAAGAATGTCACCATTTTCCTCTACAAAATCAGATAACTTCCCACATTGTTTTTTGGCTGCCCTGTTACAGCTTGGTAGTGAAACACTGCGAATCAAAATTGTTGCCAGCAGTGTCCAACAGCTGAAAAACGGTTTAGAAAGGTCTTTTGTCTCCTTCAACAAATTTCGCAAAATTCTTACACTTGTGGTGTTTAGCTGGATCGTGTACTGCGGGACCTTGGATACAGCACATGGATTGACACAAGAGAAATGGGTACTGACATGATTGATGACATGGCAAGCGCTGTGGAAAACGCACAAGTTGTCCTGATGTTGGAATCGAAAGAATATTCGCAAAGTCCATATTGCAAAATGGAAGCGTTGTACGCATTCAAAACAAAAACACAAATAATTCCTATTCGAGTTCAACGTCACTACAACCCGACTGGATGGCTGGGTACGACGACACTGCTAATTTAAGATTGAGAGTAGTCTGCTCGTTCACTAATGTCTTTGCTGCAGTAATGCCGGAACGAAAAAAATCATAAATTGTCATAAGTTAAAATGAATGTCAATATGGTTCATTACGTTTGTAATAGCAAAAACTGGCTATATTGTACTCTACAGCCTTTTCCTCAACATTTTATTACCAAGGCATTTCAACCCGGTGTGTGGGAATAAAAAAGCAACGTCTGTGTTGACAAAATTTTTTTATTATAATGCCGAAGTTGTCACCTGAACAGATTTTCTTGTGTGCAACTGCTACAGAAACATGCTTGAATTGCTTCCTAAGCGGTGTACTACCTTCAAAGCGTGTATGGGCGGTATGGAACGCAGCTTGACATAACGCTTGCTTGTAGATTTAAGTCAGCATCTCTTTTTTACTTCCGAGCTGCATCTCAGCAGTTTTAAAAATGTCTTGATCGCATTGCAATTTTGAGCTTCATTTTCTTGATAGGATATAATCAATATTGTAACTATTGGTGAAAATCCTTTTAGTAAAAGTAAACAAAAAAATTTATGAAGACTACTATTGGCGCGTAGCACCACATACCTTATTTAAGAAAAAAACGTGTTAATTTGCAATGAATGATGCTAAATCGAACTTACGTCATTTCAGAACGCTTGTACTCCATGTTACTGTTTTTCTTTCAGGATTTATTGAAAGTGCCAAGCAGTACACAGAATTTTTCAGCGAGGGCTCAGTCACCGTACAAGCTGTCAGAAAAATGATGAAACAAATGCAATTCAACCTGGACGAGTGACTATGTTTTGTACATATCATGTAATGTGCGTAATGTGCATGCGCTGTATCATTTCAAGGTACCCAAGCTAAACAGGAGTTTTCGACACGGAGCAATTGTTATAGAATCTAATGCTGTAGTACAAAAACAAAAAAACAAGAGTGTAAGGTGTAAAAGCTCTCATTGGAAAGTTATTTGAAAAAAAGGTATATGTCAAAATTTGGCCAAATTTAGTAAATAATTTGATAAACTATATTGTATATTTCTGAATGTAGCTCAGGGGTAACAGTGTTATTCTCAAAAAAGTTATCTGAAACAGATTTCACTTCATGCGTCATTTACATATATTAAAACTGAAAGTAGACGGGATCCTGATCTTGACGTTTATCCGGGTATTGTGCAGTAGCAGCCGACAACAGAATGGAATCTACAAAAACTATCTTGGGGTTTTGTTAATCACAAACAATAATTTCAGGTTTAAAACACCATTTAAAGCTGGTGGTTTTGGCTTTAAAATTCACTTTTAGTGAAACAGACGGGCAAACACTTTCAACTATCAAAAACACAATGCAAAAATTCAGCAATATTTTTTTAGCATAACGTGAAGTGCGGTTTGTTTAAACACTTTGAGAGCCGGCGCACGATATATTCGTACTTGGCTCTATCGCCATGCTGCCCGTATGGTTTTGCGCGTGACCGCTTGAGCGGGCAAGGTGCTGTTTGAAAAGGCTGTGGTGGTAAAACCATGCACGCTGGAAAAAAACTTCCTGCATGTGAAATGTTCGGCTGATCGTCTAGTTTCTGATGAATAAAACCAAAATATTTCCATCCTGTTTAGATGGGTGTTTTGGGTGAAAACTGGGATGGATTTGCTGTTTTTTTACTTTTAAGGTTTACTGCGCTTATTCAAAGCATTGCAAAAATTCCAAACACAGTATGTTGCTAGACCTATTTTCAAACATCCTGTGAATTTTCAAATAATAAGTTTCTGAGGAAAACAAGTTATAACTAGTTTTGTAACACTTCAGCCTAAAAAGGATTTTCTGCTTTTCCACAGAGTACGCAATCGCTTGTGCGCTCCGAGGCTCTACATATCGCCCAGCAATCGCTGTGCCTAGGCTCGATTCGCATAAATGTTGCAACAGCACTTCGTTCATGAACGTCAAGCTTCAGTATATTTTTGCTGCACACACTGCAAACGAAACGTATTTGGACAAAATCCAGTACGCGAAAACAGCCCAAACACAAGCTGAATGTATTTAGACATCGCCCGATCAGTGGATAGTTGTCAGCTCTTGACTGCTGAAATAAAGCAGCGCCACTTCTGTTCATGTTGCAGGAAAAATCTGAAAAACGCAGAACATGTTGTTATCACCTTGTGGCAGCATCGTCTTTAGTTTCAGGTGCAGCAAACAAGCAGAATAAAGCTACAGTGGTTTCCGTCACCTGGTCGTTGATAGGCTAGGACGTTTGCGAACACATGCGACGCACGCGCATTTGGGTGCTTGGCGCAAAGGTAAAGAACTCAGAAAATTCAGGCTAGATTTCGCTAGAATTTCCAGGACGTGTTTGTTTAGGTTGCTACAATTTTTATAAAAATTTACGCTTCAAACAAACAAGCACGGACGAAGTTACACGCTGCAGCGCAAGCACACTATCAATCATGCGAGCATGGCCACCCACCTTTGCTTGTCTGCTCACAACCGCTGAAACAAAGCAGCACCGCTTCTGTTCTAGCTGCAGGAAAAATCTGAAAAACACAGAAGATGTTGTTATCACCTAGTAGCAGCATCGTCTTAATTTCAGGTGCAGCAAACAAGCAGAAAAAAAGCTGCAGCGGTTTTCCAAAAAAATAACCACGTCACACGTGGTTGAAATATCAGGTAAAATTACAATTTGAGCAGCACATGAGCGCAACACCGTTTCTGTAACTTTTTGTAACTTTTTCAGAGATTGTAACTTTTTCAGAATTAGGAAATCCTCTACTGTGCAAAAAAATTCAATGGTTTTCACAATGGTCAGATTTTAGCGCCACTTTTCTCTTTCTTTTCACAGCAGACTATTTACTGGGCAGTGGACCGCCTTTTTCAGATTTTTTGGTGAATGAGTTGTTCATTAGTTATCAAACGCAGGTTTCAGCATTCTCGGCTATTATGGCGCAGAAGATAACTTGTATAGAATCATTCGTGGAATTCTGGTCGACTTCATCATAACAGATGATGTTCCAAAATCTTAGTGCATCTTTTTTTCCAAATTGCCTGGTAATGGTTCGATGAAGCCGTCAATTTCGTAAACTCGCTTCACTCCAACCCACACACGTACATAACAAACACATGTCTTTGCAGACCAATCGTGGTGTAGCAACTCTGTCTATATCAGGGTCCGTTTCTGAAGACAACTTAGGATAGGAAACATCCTGTCGCGTTGCCTTTGCAATAGTAAAAGTAAAGAAACTGCCTACAGATGGGGAGTGACTTATCAAACCCAACACTCTAGATATAATCAAAAAGAGAACAAAAGAAAAAATTTAAAAACATTTGTTTATCAAACCATCCAGCACGTCGTCGTATAAGGGTTATGTCTTGTGATATTTCAGATCAAGTAGGAGATGAAATTCGAAGTAATAAGGCATGAGTCAGCCTTCATCTAGATGAATCAACTGACGTGTCGAACTGCACGTATTTGTTGGTTTACTGTCGATACATACATGCAGTTGAGTTAAAAGATTGAGTTCTTTTTGTGCTAAAATCTTTAGACGACTAACGAAGCGACCGATAGTCAGGAAAAAATGAATAATTTCTTACAACAAAAAAAAAGTTTGGGGAATCTCGTTGGCTCGCTATGCACCGACGGCGCCTCTTCTGCACTCCGTGAAATCAGGTTTTTCAACTCTGGTGAATAAACGGGCATTACGCACCATTTCTATCCCTTGTGTTCTCCATCGACATGCACTGGAGAGTAAAGCCCTTCGAGAATATTTGAAAATATTTTTGAAACATAAAACTGAACGTGTACATTTTATCACGGCACGGGCTTGTCTTTCAAAAGGGTTTTCTAAAGGTTAATTGATTGATCTTCAGTGTTGAACGGTGCTTTGTTTTAAATTTGCATCTTGCACCTGTGACTTTCCTAATTTTAGTGGGGATTGGGCGAATAATTTCCAATGTTGTCGAAGCGCGCATTTGACGTTGCTATACCTTTCAATGTACTTATTTGTGCGAGTGTGAGGCAGGGTTCTCAGTGATGACCACAAAATATTTATCGCGATTGATTCCCAAGGATGACATAAGAGTATCTCTTTCAACCACTGTTCCCAGAGTCTCGGATATTATGCGTAGAAAACAAAGACAAAGGTCTCACTGAGTGACTGAGCGGTTGAAATTGTTCGTCATTATTCAGAAAAGAAAATTCTAAACATGGCTGTCTATTCCTTCTTCCTAATATTTTTCCACTTGATCCAGTGAAATGCTGGTTCGTATAAAACTGTTTTTGGAATTTCAACAACCTCAACGAACCACTTCTTGTGCTTGCCTTTAGGAGCATTTTATTAAACTTTCATCTCACAGACTGATACGTTTCATAAAATTTGGCTCCAGTAAGTACAAACATTAATGTACCTGAGCGTAAGATGTTTAAGGAGAAATTACACCGGACCCTTTCCAGAAAAGTCATGACTTGACACATTAAAGATTGTTTGGGGTAAAATCAGCTTTTTTATTTTGTTAAGGTAAAATGAGACAAAAAGTCAAAAACAACTCATCTAGGCAATCTTTCCACATACAATCTATCACATTTGCATGTGACAAATTACTGCTAAAAGCAAAAATATACTGTACCAAGCTGCAGTGGATGCTGTGAGGCTGAGGCTGAGGCTTAGCAAACGTGAAGAGTTCTATACAACAATCAGATCACTATTTATCCAGCCGTTTCACTACAAAAATTGTTACCGTCTTGTACACATCGTCTGGTGAGAAACAGCAATTTCTACGCTACTGCTTCATAAACAACTGCTTGGTAAATTAAACAAAAAGATAAGCCAGCTGTTGAGGCATAGGAAAAAAGATGGAAGTGCCTTTGAATAATTTCCCACTAAACTAAAACGAACTGACTTTTGTTGTGGGGAAACGTAAAAGACTTCCAACACTGCATAAGCATATTGATAAAAAACATTTGTTTCAAAGGGAGAGGTAGTTGGTCTAGACCAGGCAAAGATCTTTCTTCATGAAAAAACCTAAGTATGCAGCAGATGTTTGTTGGGGGTGTTTGTGTTTAGGCTACGGTTATTCAACTGATAAACAATCTAAATCTTATTCATTGTTTGTAAATCTTATTCAAACGATGTAAATCTTATTCATGTGCCATATAATCATCATTTTTGTGTTTGAATGTCTGCAGTATGCTTGTGGGTAAAAGACATACTTATCTATTTATAAGTTGTAAAAGGGAAACAGAAAAACAGCACTTTGCATTTTATCGTCTTGAATTTTGTCTTCAATTTCTGAGTTTGAAGGCATCAAATTTAACATTTTAATTCTAATAAACCGTTCATTTTTGCTGCTGTGACTGAAAATTGGCTCCAGACGGTTGCCATGAACAAGGCACACGAAATATTACTTCAATTTTTGACAGAAAAAGCAATTTTTGTTAGCTTTGTCCTACAGCATATGAAGGAAGTCTGAATGGCATTGTTCACATTGGTGCATCTGTTTCGATTACATACTTAAATGCGTACTACAGACTTTCTAATTCCTGATTACTCTGACAGTGAAGTCTCATATGTAAACTCCTATTTTTTTAACTTCGTTTCGCATTTTTTATTTTTCTATGATCCCGGACAATTTCCAAGCAATACAGCATATGGTTCTGGTTCCATCGAAGTGCCTTTTTTGTTTATTTGTTTGTCTCAGACACAATGCCCAGATCGTATTCGTTAAAACTGAAGCTCTTCACCGGTGGTACACTTACCGCTTAGGGGTTCGAAGCATTAACGCAGGTGGTACGAAACACCAAATTTTTTCTGAGATCAACGCCATTTCTGGGATGAACGATCAACGCCAAAATTTAAACCCAGGCATACACGCTCCGAAAATTAAAAAGTATATTGTCGATTATTGTTGTGAGTGCAGTAAACTTTATGAGAGATCAAGCCTTGAATCACCGTCTGTTCAAAGTATTTTGAAACGAAGTTCGGGATCAATACAATGATATTTTCCTCACAGAAATGACATGTCTAGGCCGTGCTCGAGTGCTTAACTGCGTTTAAACTGTTCAAAGAAATCGAGTAGTTTGAGACACCGAGGTAGTGGCATAGCAGGGCACTTTAAAAATTAGGAGTTCGTTATGTCCCTGGCATACCTCGCAGATTTATTCAGAGCCACCTTAACGACTTCAAAACCTCCATTCAGCAGGGGTATTGTGGGGAGGGATCACGTAGCAATGGCGTTCCAACAACTTTTGAACGTTTTGCTTTAAAATGAGTTGGCAGCTGTTTCAAAATGTCTATTTTTTCGGATGCATTCCCACACCTTTTTTTAGCACAATGTCCTTACCATTCAGGTAACAGGGTTGGACATCATCACAACGCTGGAAAGCATATCGCCTTCACTAATAAGCTGTCAATCTGTATTAAGCACATTTTATGCTAATTTTCCACAGCTTGATCACGTTTTCAAATGAAAAATATCGTTACTCACTGTCACTGAAATATAAAATCATTTGCAAGTGTTACGGCAGTCCTTCCGGAGATACTTTCAGCCACAATAGGTTTCTGATTCACAGGGTTAGATGCAGCATGCAGGACCGGTTTATTCTAACCTAAAATCTACTGTATGGATGACAATGATGGAATGAAAGAAGATCAAATTGAAATAAAAACAAGTAGAAAAATTGAAATAAAGTTCCGTTCAATGCAGTTAGGTACCTTCTGGTGCACGCAACTCACCACTTTCCCGCGGTTAGAAAAGATATCTTTGGGCGTCCTTGCGCCATTTGCAACAACCTAGTTACGTGAAAGGAGTTTCTTAACTCTCGTGCACATCAAAAGTAAGGCCAGGAATCTACACCAGCCCGATCCAAGTGGCTATGACATCGAAGTGGCTATCTCAAACGAAGATCCTTGCTACAGCATGATTATTGAAAAAAAAAAAACTAAACCAACAAACCATTAAATATGCTTGATTGTTGCACTTTGTAAGTTCATTGTATCGTTATATTCATTGAGATAAAGTTGTGGTACTATCAATTACTACTTGATTTCAAACAAGGGGTACGAGAAAATTTTATGAAAGCTCAGGGGGTACGAGTGCGTTTAAAGATTAAAAACCCCTGGGTTAGAAGAGCATAAAGGTGTATACAAATGCTTATGCAAAACGCATCACAGGGAAGTAGGTAGTTGGTGCACACAATCAGTACTGCGAGAAAAAAGGAGATTTGCATGAAACATCAGACAACTGAATTGAGTGGCTAAGAAACGTGGTTTAAGATGCACATCGTTTAAAAAAACATACATAATTTTTTCTAAACAAGGTAGCAAATGTTATTGCGATATTAGTAGAGATGCCGGAACAGCGGTAGCCAGGGGAAGAAGTGATAAAGTTGAGAGCAATGGAAATTTATAAAGAAATAAAAAATCGTTACCTAATATGCTTGTTTCTGTTTAGCAACAATGTTGACCTCAAAAATAACACCAGAAATTATAGAAAACCCTTCTGAATTTTCTCGGTACACAAATAGCTGCAATAAATTTGTGTCAATTCGGTATTCATAAACCATGAAATTACCTATGATATTGTTATGAAAAGACACATCTGCCCCCGCTGCACACTTTTTTAAAGAACAGGGTGGCGACCCATCCCTTTCCCCGCTCCCCGGACTCCCTGGAATTTAGTCACTAGATGCGGGCGAGCACTTACGTTCTTTGGGCTACAATGCAAAATTCAACAGGTATTGACTGTATAGGTGTAGGAGCAGACACATTTTTGGAGGTGCAAAGGATTTTTGCCCGAATTTCCCCAAACCTGCCCGAAAAAAATTTAGGCTAATTTTTGTGCGAATATTCCCTCCCACGCAGATCATGAACACGTTCTTTTGGGATGACCTCAAAAAAAGTTATTCATATGATTCTTCAAATGTTGGGGGCCATTTTGTCAACCCCATCCATTTTGGGTTCGTTTTATGCGAAGGTTTTCACCGATTTTGCCCAGATTTCCACGTATTTTGCCCGGATTTTCACCAAATTAAAAATTTTGGGGGTGTACTTGCACCCCTGGCGTCCCCGCCTCCTTAGCTACTGATTGACTGTGCGTATCCAGACCACAATTGGCAGGCAAACGTTGGCATGCGATGCAGTGCGCTTTTAATTGTAGCAGTCAATACCTTTCGAATCCTACAAGCAAAGGTGCGTCTAAGCTTGTTAGCTGTACGACTAAATGATTTCGTTTACATCTTGTAATCATCGTCACCTATCAGNGAAGCATGAAGTAATGCACTGAGACATTTAAGTTTGTCCACAAGCTTAAAACTTATGCCATTAGGGAAACAAACGTTGTAATAGGCTGTTTAAACTTTCTAGGAGTAACACTGCATCCACGCAGTTGTTACAGTTGAAAACAATTTCATGTTCAGCGGCTTAATCACAACAATTATCCAAATAATAATGATTCAAAACCAGTTTCAAATCAGGTTACTTAAATTGAAGCACCTAGATTCAAAACGTCATCACCATAAAATCAGGGCTATAAAATTTTAAGTGCAATTAAGGTTGGTGTAACTAATGTGCCATTAATTTCGTCAGATGCGTAATACACAACGAACTCTTAGCAACGCACCGTGGTGCGATTTGTAAATTACACAGATACTGCAAACATTGCATACGTGTGCACTGCCTGGAAACAGCGTTGCAGGTGATAAACACGTTTACACAGTCTCTTGATGGTACTGTATATTGATTTTCTTGAACTCAGAAAATCAATTTTCACCAGAGCATTACCCTGTTATGCACAAAGAAAATGCTATGAACTTCAGCTTTCTGGTGTTGTGCAGCAACTTGCGTGAAAAGCAAACTAAACTGCAGTAGTTGTTTTGTTCTTCCATGTTCTACCGCAATTACGTCTTGATACATTTTGAAGACAAGCTTTACGAATACCGTAAAAGCGATACGTGCAGTTTTGGCAGAACAAATAGAAATCTTACAAACATTATTTCTGATCGAAAATTTTGTCTTTTCAAAGTTTTTTGTGTTCTTTCATTTGACATCTTCTTCGAAAGTATGTAGGACTGAGATTCTATTTGAATAAGATTGAAGGACTAAGGATGCAAAGTGGTATGTGAAGTCAATTTCCTTTATAAAATCATTTGCTGATTAATTCACTTGTTTGCCAACTTTATGAAGAGAAGCTACTTGAATACAGGTATGTGCAAGTTTGAATCATCGCAAAGCGAAGAAAGCAGAGCTCATTCGACTGATTCCTAGAAAACGCACAGCAAGCTCAGAGGTTTAGTACCCTTTCATCTAAACAATTATACTCCAAACGTAGATTAGAATAGCTCAATAATACATTTAACATACTGCTAGAAAAGCGGTTATGGAAAGAAATTCTGCTCCCTACTGAGAATTCTACGTGTAATAAAACAAAATCTATTTCAGAGAATATTACAATTTATCGACATTTCATTTTTGTGTTGAAACTTGTCTCATGTCACACATAGGTCATCTACATCAATGTTTTAGATTCCGACAGCTTTGCAGAATTGAAGCAAAAGGCTGTTTCTCTAGAATGATTATCAAATTGTGAAAGGATTTATTGTGTTATCAAACTTTCATACTTTCACTCACTTGCTCTTTGACAACTGTTTCGACTTCAGTATCAAGCAGCTTTCCTTGAAAAAATTTAACTTTTAAAGTGACATTGAACTGTTGATGTTATTTGCAAGATTGAAGTCCATGCATTTGAAAAGTGAAAACCACATTTGTAAATGATTAATACAAACAAGGTACGTTTGGTAAAGTTTGCAAGAGTTGTTTCGAAATGAAATTTGATTGAACCCATGAATCTTAAAATACACTAAGAGTCAGCCTGAAAATGTGAAACTCTGTTTGCAGAAAGAAAATGCGGTTTGTGCGAGTTACCACTTCTGTTGCTGACATATAAGAATTATTCGGCACCAAAGAGTTTGTACTAGCCTTCGCATCGAATGTTTTCTATGCAATGATCAACATCAAATGCAAAAAAAAACTGAAATTGACAAATCGTTTGTTTCGTACGTTTCGGCACATTGCTGAATGGCAAAACGTATAATTGAAATACTGAAAATTTCATCACAAACCTCTTTGCATGAGTGGGAAAAAGCAAAATTTTTTTAAATAAAATCGTGCACCAATGCTATTGCTACTTTTGCCGTAATATAATATCAGTTTGAGATAGGTACGATGTGACATATAAACCAATTCAAAAAGTATCAGCTATTTTCAGAAGACTCGGGTCTTGACAAGCAGTTAATCGTTTGCAATTCAGAGCAGAAAAGTGGTTGCGTTTATCTTCATCGTTTCACATTAAAAACAAGTAAAAAGCAGTCTTCATAGTAGTTTCAAAATGGCTGATTTTTATTACAGATTTTCCAAAGATTTTACAGAACAATATACCTCAAACAAAATTAACTAAACAGCAAATTTAGATAATCCACAAATCTGAATTACGAAACGCTAAAAAGAAACCTTTATAATTAATACACAAATAGGAGTTTCCACGAAAGGATTTTTTGTGGCAAAGAGGTCTGTTTGAGAGTAAATTATATCTTTTACGCAGCTTTATATACGGCAAAGTAGTATCAGCAACACGGCTAAACTGCAGCAAAAAGTGCTATCGTAAAGTTGTCCAGAGAAGGACACATCCAGTAGGAAGTCCAACAGTAAAACAGTAAAATAGGAACCAAAAAAAAATCAAAAAATATTTACAACAGACCTTGGAAATACACTCTGTTGTTTAGGCAAGAATGCATGTAAAGTGACAAGGAATGGAAGAAATTCCAAATGCAAAGGTCATATAGTTTGCACAAATTTGCCTACTTGGCATACTTTCTTGCTAAAAATTCAATGTTACACAGTGGATCAAACAAAAATTCTAGTCTCCTCACCTGCGTATAAGTAACATTCAATGCGGTAGAATTATAGCAGATAACCATCGCTTTCGTTTTCGTCAAAACTGTAAACAGACATCGATTCCTACAAAAACACCAACTGTACGATTCATTTGTGCCACTAAAAGTTTGTGTAAAGATGAAATCGAGAGAAACTTCAATAAAACGTGAAAACCTTTCCCAGAAATTTCTTATTCTAGACGAGTCTTAAACTAATTTCAAGGTGCTGTTTTTGAAGCATTAAAAATCTTTATATGCAATGACAATCTTTCATTATGTCATTCTAATAAAATCACTTAGCACTTAATTACTTTGCAGAGAATGTTTAACAACATCCTTGCACAAAATTGCTCCTGCAATTTGACAGTTTGTTAAGCATTATATAGCTTTGATTTTACGGACCATGCAAAAGAATGTAAGTTGTGTCGCTTATGGTATAGATTAAGGTTATTCTGAACTTGTAGCGAACAGGAATCTGAACAGTAAGTCCAGTTTTGAAATTAACAGTTTTTTGAATATCAGCTGCAAAGGATGATAATAGCATTTAAAAAATAATATTCCAGCAGAAAAATGTGAAACACAAAAACTAAAGTAAATTTTACAAAAGGAGCAAGGTTTCTGATCTGTGAGCAAAAATGAAAAATCGTCTTTAGTTGCTCTGTTGCACCATTAGTCAACATTAAGATTGTGCCGTTGTTACATATTCAGTTATATCACTACATTGCTGTGGTGCACAACATCTTTTGTGATTGTTTTAGAAACTTCACTAAGAATACTGAAAAAACATTTTTATAGTTGTGGTTGTCTCAACAAGCTGAAATCCATGGATACCTCTCTTTATTTTTAATTGGGAATTCATTATTTGCTTTGCATGTCTCACGCCTATCTTTTTCATAATCAATTTTCCATTAATTTTTTTCCTTCTTCTTGCACAGCAAGTTACTCAGCATCAACCTCTCCGTCGCACTGTGTTTTATACACGTCTTTATGCAACAAAATTTTTGCGATANATTTTGTACAAATAAGTGCTCTAGCATTCATGTTTTTTAACGCTAAACATAAGTTTAAAATGTTTAACTAAGATCTTCACAGAGATTTATATGTTTTGGTGAATGTGCCGCCTTCTCTTTCTTGCTTTTTGAAAGGCCACATTGCTCTAGCTTATATAATTCACGCAAATATCCATGAACACAATACTTTCCGTTTCACAGAAAGAAGTCACCATTGGGTTGTCATAATCTTTTTTTCAGCAAAGAGCTCATTGACAGATTGTTTTCGTTGAAATTTGTT
>JGI24021J15306_10003128_pt1 | contig 18464 bp, 13 predicted proteins | sample Ectturendosymbi1_FD_15306 | JGI IMG/M metagenome (IMG submission 15306)
GAGGGTGCGAGCTACTTTCGGTATTTGAACTGGTAGATTGGATGTGCTGCTGATAGTGGCGATTTGAGAAAATGCACTGAAAAGATCAAGTTATGGCAAGAGTCATTTGAAAATTGTTTTTATGATTTTACTAGAGAAAGAGAAAAAACTGCATTTTGGCGTTTATAAATCCATTATCACTTAGTAAAAAAAGATAATGTTAATTCCAAGCATGGACTCATTGACTTGGAAACAAATTCAATATTTAAAAAGAAATTTGGTTATCGTTCTTCAGTGGCTGGTGCTTCTGACGTGATTAATTTCTGGCGATGCGTATCCTGTAAAAGTTGCTCAGAACTAAACTCGTATGTCGTTTTGGAACGACGTACAAAAGCGAACTAGCGTTGTGGTCCATGAAATTAACTGAAAGCAAAACGACGTTGCGTCTGACTGATTCAAATTAGAAGAATTTCTGTGGCTCGCAATGATAAATGTAACTCCAACTAATGAAAAACTGATGAAATCAAAACAAATTATGAATTCTCATTAAAGATAAGTAAATGTGACGTTCGTTTGCTGCTTTACCAGATATTTCATTTGCATTTAACGGTAAATCACTAATTCATGTGAAATAACATTGTTTCAAGAAATAGCCGATGGTATGGAGCATCGGTAACATGTCGACTGTCGAGCTGGTCTTCGAAAAACTCTTTACTGATTGCGGCCCGTTACGATTTTCCATTTATTTTGCCGTCCGTTGTTCCTAAGGAAGAAGTTCTTTTTCCAATAAATTCGCTCGTAAGTTCTGAAAACGGCTCCTACTTTGCATGTAAATTTCTTGTTACAGAATAATTGCAACGACCAAGAGATGCACTTTCTTCATATGGTTCTATATCTGGGCTTGCATCTGTGCAACGCTTATTGTTCTTCATTGGCGTGTTTTGATAACGCTGATTATGACGTGGATGGAGCAGCAATTATTTGGCCGGAGACTGCAAAAGTTATTTTTGTCCAACAACGATTATCAAGCTTTAGACCTTGGTGGCGCTTGATAAATGGTTTCTGTAGGATGAGAGCTGCCTACAGACAAGCGCGTGACAGAACTTTTTTTCCTTAAAAATTAGTTGCCGCTGTAGCCAGTGGCGTGCGCAGAAAAAATTTTCATGGGGGGGGTTTCATTCAGTGGCGTATGGTGGTCATTTGTATTTGGTGTGCGCTGTTTGTGACGTCACAATTTGACGTCATATTCATGTTTCCAAAGCAAGATTTTAGCGAAGTTTTTCGACATATTATGCGTATTTTTCTACATCCACTTCCCTTATTTTATGTGTCATTGCACTAAATATAAACTATTAGCGCTCCAAGTTAGGTTATTGGAAAAAAATATACTCAACGCTACGACATAGCAGCTCATTACTGCGAAAATATCAGGTTGCGCGTTAAAACAGGGGCAAAACACTTAAAACAGGGAGTAAAACATCAATGGGGTCAGCGCTTGCGCTGATGAGCCTTAGAAGACAAAATAAACAGTTGCTTCGGATAAAGTGAACTATCGCAGAACACAATCAGAAACACGCGTAGTGAACAAAAGGTCTGCAGAAAGTAGTGAGATGGTTTCTGGATGCAGACGGTAACGCAGATTCCCACCAAAACCTAATTATTACTTTTTGGCCCATTTAAAATGTTTCTTGAAATTTGCATGCAAATTCATTCCGTGGTATTTGCATTAAGTCGACACATTAACAAGCAAAAGGTATGCGAAAATAATTAATCCCCTTTGCGCGAGTAATAAAATTTTCGTAAAATACCAAGCTCAAGAGGGGTTAACCCCAACCCCCCTTGCGTACGCCCTTGGCTGTACCAATGAGTTTTTGCTCATAATATGAATCGTGCCATGGACGTTGTTTTTCAGCATGCATGATGTATCCACTTTTCGAAACCGATAGATTTCCTCCAAAATGTAAGATTTTGCCCTCTGAATGTTTTCACCTACAGTACCTAGATCAGTGGTTCCCAACCTTTTTTGATGCACTTCCCTTTTGTTCCTTTCGGAACTTTTCATTCCTCCCCTTATTGTTCGGGTTCTTAGGCTAATGCTAACTACAACTGGAACAATGGTCTTTACTGACGACAAAAACTTGATTGATAAAAGCGGGACGAAAAGTATTTGTTGTCAAATAAAGGCACTAAAGTTTGTCAACAAAAAAGTGTGATAGTCCACCAAACAACTTCGGAATATAAAGTGATAACTTATTAAAAAAAACAATATCAACTTAAAAAAGAAGTACAATACTTACAATGAATAGGTACAGTAACTATAAAGTGGAAATTTCTCCCATAAATTCATGAATTCTTCCCTGGGGAGGAATTCCTTCCCGGTTGGGAACCACTGACCTAGACTTTGGCGTTAATCTCTTTGCTTGTTTGTCACCAGGTGAAAGCTTTAACAAAACATGAAATGCTGATAAAGATAGCTGAGATAAGATATTATTTACTTGAAAACTTCACAAAAAAGACGTCGAAAATGTTTAATTTTATTGTCTCACTAGAAAAGTAACACGACGTCGTTTTTTGATGAACTTTGGCACGACGATTAACCGACCACAGCCTTCTTGGGCCCAAAGATGATGACTCTTTCTTCTTTTCTGATCGATTGTGATTGCGCTCCGCATAACTTTCTTGTTTCAAATGGAAATTCTTCGCTGCTACAAATCAAAACAATGGAATGTTCCTGCGATGCAAGAGGTACGGGCTGAGTCTATCTACGCAGCTGACAGCAGCCAAACGTTTGTGGAATAAGTTGCATCCTTCAGAATTCTTTTCGCCTTCACGTATTTTTGTAGGACATTTGTCAAGTTACTAGATTTTGTTTTAATTTCAACTATCTATTAATCATCTCCTGAAGGTATTTGTTAGAATTTCAGAGCTGGTACGTGGATTTCCCCTTCCAATTTTCTGTTTTTGCATTAATCTTTGAACGTTCTATAATCACTTTGTTGCATTATGTGGTTACAAATATCCTTGCCGTCAGTGAAAAGTTTACTAAACATGAAAAAGTTTTATAACTAGCTTCCATTTTTTACTTTACAATGGTGTTTGTTTGATACTTTTAAGAATATTTTTATTTTTACAACAGGTTATCGAACAGCCCTTCAAAGACCGCAGAGCCACAAATCCAATCACAACTTGCCTACTGATAGAGCTAGAGAGTGGTTCAAACCTAAAGAAGCAGGAAATCTCCTTTCTTCGATTCAAAAAAATCCGGGTGCTTTTGGTTTGAACTTTTTTGGTATGACGTCATGACTGAGGAAGGCCAGGGATTTTTGGATGACGTAATCAGGTCCTGAGAAAAACGTTTAAGTGGCAAATCAACCATTGTTTATTTGTTGAAACAAACTAGGCGAAAATTCTCATTTTTAGAGTCCTTGATTGGCCATCTGGCGTTATAAGTTCGCACGTTACGGCCTGAAATGAATTACTCTCCATGGAGATTCATTAGTCAATTATCGATTTGTTTGAGTTTGGTGGGTTTAGTGTCGCATTTCGCACATTCCAAGTCAATATAAAGTGCGTCCCTTGATTCTATAAATCAGAAACAAACCTACTTTTTATCTTTGTAGGAATGCATGCCGAAACGAGTGGATAGTCAGATGCTTGACTATACAATGAGTGTCAACATTTCAAAAAGTAAATGGCAGATCATTTCCAATTAAAAAGTTTGACGTGTGGCCTGCAGGAAATGCGCGTAGGCCCGCAGAAAGTCTTTTGGTGGCATTCATGACCCAGTCGTTGCACACACTGTGGTGTTCGCGTGAAGGTATGGGGGAAAAATCAACGTTTTTTATTTCTTTATTGGGACAAACATTATGCGTTTATGAGAAAGCATCGATGAATCAACTGCTATCCGTGGAAGGAACGAGTACTTGTAGCTTGGCGCAACGTGCGCACAACTCTTGTCACACAATGTTTTTCGAGTTGAGGTTGACAATCGAGCAGAGGCAGCACTTCGTGCGATACGAATCACTTCATAAAGTAACTGTTTGTTTGCATAACAGCCGCACTCGCCCGCGCCTCCATACCTCCTACGTGGCAATCGTGCGTTTTCCTCAATTCTTTTTTCGGCGACGTTGTGCGCCAAGTTCAATATCTAGTTCAGCTCATGTTTGGCAAAACCTGCCGATCGACAATTGCTTGCTGCTTGCTGGAGTTTTTTCGAAGTTGCTCTCCACACCCGACGTCACAATGCATGCCAACGTGTTTCAGTGTCGCGGCTCCAAATAGGTGCGTTGATGATCATATGTTTCAAATTCTGTTATCTAAATGCCATACAGTCGTCAGTCAGGCAAAACATATTTAGCCCAGGACCTACCAGCAGCCTCGTTGCATGCAGGTTATGTGTTGTGTTGCTTAACATTCATAAACCTTTATAACTGACAGTTAGTCAAATTTTTATCTTTCTTTGACTTCAACAACACTTCGTTGGAAAACCAGTTGCTCTTTAATCAGAAAAAGAATCAATTAAAAAAATTATAAAATCTTAAAAACAAATACTTTACAAAACAGTAATTTTGAATTGCTACAAAAGGAGTTCAAGAAAGTGACACTGGTCACTGTGTTAAATAAAAATTCCCATACTTTTGAAAACAGGAAAAGTTTTCGTGGTTGCAATGCTCAAGCTAAGACAATAATTTTGAAATATTATTTTGCGAATAATGTCAATAAAGGTCTGAAAGCCACTGTTCGTTCTATCAACCTGCTAGCGAGATTACGTTTGTGGGTGAACCGCTTGTGAGTGCGGTTTATGCAGAATGTAGTCTCATTACAAGGTTTACATTACAGCGTTATACTCGTATGCCGAAGCTCATATTTGTAAATTGCGTTCGCCGGAACGACAGTGATTTATGTGAAGCGCAGCAGTGTTAGATTCATCATCGTGACAGCGTGCCTGCCGCGTTTTGAACATGATAGCTCTGAAACCGGTCAATGTTCCAAGCGCTGTGAGATCTCGCGCGTGCCGTGGACACGCGAGGTGTCGTTTCGAACTAAAAATTCAAACACACAAGGGTTGAAATAACAAAATGGGGAAGTATTCTCGATCAAGAAGTCACATCGTCTTGTAGCCACGTAAGTGGAAAAGAGCGCTGAGGAAATGTTGTGAGACAATACAAAGATGTTGGAAAAGCAGGAAAGATGTTGCGTTTGTCACCAAAACAAGAAAAATTGTTTAACCAGTAAATTGTTTTAAGCCATAACTTTACGGCTGAGTTAAAAACCACGGTTTATGCAAAATCCATCCCCTGGTTTATTGTTCCTGTTATTTTTGGCCCGATAATGAGTCATTCAGACATAAAAACACTTCAAGAATACATATAAGATTATCAAGAGGTTGTAGTTGCTTTCCAATCTCAGAGTTTATGTTTTTGATAACAAAATGAAAATAAAGATTACCGTAGACAATTAGCAATGTGTCTTTTACCACAAAAATGTCGCAAACCCTCTAAATAATCTGTGATTCATTTTAAAAAGCCGTGTTTCCACAATTTGCAATAACCCAGTTTCAAAAATGTAGCAAAAAGGATGAAACAACATCATGAAGTTTAAAAACTAGGAAATGGCAAGTTTCTTGGTAACTTGAAACAATCATGGATAAACGCTGAGTAAAAAGACTGAGTTTATGTGGAAGGAATATAATTTTATAGATCAAGAAAGAAAAACAAATAAACAGGATAGTGCTCAAACTCCATTGCGTTACGTTGGATTGAGGAATACACATTACCGGCAGCTTACAGCTCTGCAGCAGATTTTGTGAATACTGAAATGCTGAAATTTTTAAGCATTATTTCTGAAATATCAGACATATTTACCGAATCAAAAACACGTTCAGATTAACTTTCCGAAACACCATCATCGAAATAATGTGAAATGTCAGCCTATTTCATTTGTTACAAATAGTACGACATCGGCAATGCAGGTGTGGCGCCAAAACGACTATGATCAAATCTCGTTTTGCTTTTAATAATGAATGAATTCATCAAAATGAAGGACACTATTTGTGTATTCATATAATTGCTTTTTTTCACGAGTGAATTAATGACCATTTGCACATGATTAAACACATGGTGTTTTCTGGGGCAGTGCAAAAGTAACGAATATAACAAGGCAACCCAACAAAATTAGTAGATGTCAGTTTTGCCAGGTTTGATAAGAAAATCTGTAGATCGTCATTCTCTGCAAAAAGGAACTCTAATTGTAAAGTTTTGGAATATGCTATAAATTGAACATACTCAAAAATATAGCATGTACATTCATGCAAAGACTTTTGTATATTAGAAGTATTCCAATAATTTTACCATCGACTCTTCATATTTTCATGAAAGTAAAAACCCGTACAGATACAATACTCTACAAGATGTCTATCGAAACACCACATTCTTCAAATTCTTTGCCGTGAACTTGTTTGAAACAACGTAGTTTGGCCACGTCGAAAAGTGCAAAACAAAACTCATGCTGGTTTATTAACTTGATGTAGAAAACACTGGAAATTTTGAGTAGCGTGTTTAAGAACATAAAGCCTGACTGATATTTTTTCGGGAACAAGCCCTGCTTGGATACTTTGCACAGGTCGTGACATTGAGAGAAGAAAGACGGGACGTGTCGCTTGTGCGTATAACCGGGTTCCTCACACAAATCATTGGCTTATCTTGACAGTTCCTGACGTGTGGTGTTGTTCAGGTCTTTAGGTTGTCTAAAGGAGAAAAGTAAAGAAATAACCCGAGTAAGGCAAAAAATTGATTGGGGACGTTTTGCTATATTTGAGAGGATGACGGTTGCCAAGAAGTTGAAAGGTACTTACAGCTTGTAAATTCTGTAATTTTATGTTTTCCCATTTTGTTGCTAAAACGTGCGATTGAGTTCCAGGAGAGACAGTATAATTTAAATAGAGATCATAGGAAAAAAACTTCTTTCAGGAAAGATGCTTCAAGCGATACGTTGCTTATAGAAAAACTGAACAAACTGAACAGCAATGCACATCTTGTAAGCAACATATCCACGTTTTTTTTTAAACAAACTTCAAAGATGTGGCAATAGCGGTATGCAGGTTTGGGAAACAACACAGCTAGTTGTGCAAACTGCTGTGGTCCGCAGAATCCTTTGACTGAAATGTTGTTTTTACCCATTACGGTTGCTGTAGCTGCCTAACTCTATTCAAAATAAAGACAAAAATCCTGCTTGATAAATTGAAAAGTTTATCAAACTCCGCACCAGCAATGCTTTTATCTGGTTTTGGACAGGCTAAGTTATTAACAAGAAATGGCATGCCAAAAATGTAAGGAAAATTTTCAGAAGGCAAAATTTCAAAAGTTTAACCGTTTTCAAGTCAGCTTGTTGATACATTTGCAAAGAAAACTTAAGAATCTATCTTCTTGCTTGCCCGGCTTGTCAGTCCATTCTTTTGTCGTTTGTGCGGTTGGTTGGGGCGTCGGAACCGAAATATTTGCACGGCATCATGGGACCTGTTTTCAAAAAACGAACATGATCTCGTTTTTTTATAGAAACTTTTAACAGACCAACGTCCATAAAATGACAAATCAGTCATGGAACTTTTAAGACAGGAAATATTTCGAATTTGCGGGAAAATATTTTTAAGCATTTCTTACACTGTCACATCATAACAAATTGTTTAACCGGGTTTCATATCGCATTTACCGGCTTACCGCTTATAAAAAATTGGTTTTCCATCTGCAATCCTGACTTATTCAATCATACCCCAAGGTTCAATAAACATTCGGTTACAAAAGATTTAGGCGCTTAATCAACAAGCGATGAAATTTTCTGCGCTTCTTCGACTCTAGAATCAACGCAATCCGTAGTTTTCCCGGATTCCTGCAGCGTTGACACCGAAATGAAATACCCTGTAGCTTTATGCTCACCGCAAAGAAATAGGAAAACAATATATAACCGTTTCAGAGATTTTGAATAGATTGGCTTCAAACACTTGGTCTTATTGATAGTAATGAAAGATGTAATGATATAAAGATATATATCATTGCAGAGATGAAAGTGGACGAAATGTTTTGGTTAACTTAAGATACGTGTGATTCTGCTTGCTGCGAGCACGAGACAATACCAGTGAGGTTCGCTATNTTAAGCAGGAAACATCATTTCAAACTCGCTGAAAAGTTTAGAGGTTGCCAAAGTGCCGTTTTTCTGAAATGTTNAGGGTGTATGGTCTTAATTGTTAGAAAAATAAGTCAAGAAAAAGACTCCTAAGTTGCATACCCGATATGCACTACCCTCTTCTCCAAACGCGCGACATGCCAAGCCAGTTTATCAAAGAAAGAGACATATGACATCAACAGTCACTCTCCACAAATAACTGGTTACGGCCGCCAAAGAATAGTGCTGATTTTTGTCGAACGTTGCTGGTCACAATCAAACAATATCCTTTTTGATTGCCACTAACTAAACGGCAAAAAGCTGAGCTTTCAACCCGAAGGTATCGCAGCAAAGATGCTGAAGTTTCTTTTAATCTTTTTCATGTTTCTGCTGCGGCAAACTTTAAAGGGTTGACGATCAAGCAATGGTGGAATCCAGTCGAGTGGTGAGAATAAGCCACCATAGCAAAGCCCTGAGGCATACTGTGTTTTCAGCGCAATCACTTCAGCTCCTTTTGTTGCTCAGTCGCTTTCTTCCGCGTGAAGAACTTCACTGAAAGGATTTGGAGTTTTGGACTTCTGATTTTTCAAAAATGTACAGCTTTTGCATAAAACCACGTCAAACCTTCACTTACCGGATGTTGGTGTTGCAGCAGTACGTTTGATCTTTCACGATTCATTTATTTCAGGAAGGTCACTCCGAGCAGTGACGAAAGCGTCAATCACGTATGCCGTTCTGGCAATATGTGCGTCTCTTGCATCGCAGACTGGAGGTACGTAGCCTTGCAAACGATTCTCGTCGGCAGACCCTTGATGGTAGACTCCCGCTCGTTACCAAACGTCACAAGACCCGCCCGAGCACCGCACCTACTCGTTCGGCGTTTTATCGCACGGCGAGCACGATCCGATGTCCAGATTGCACGTTGCGTCGTTGGCGCCGAGCACCGGGCGGTATGCGATATCATGCACAAACCGCGCATTTGCCTTTTTGCGTTGAAAAATCCCGTGCTTGGTTCTGTGTGAACCGTAAACTGCACCTGCGCCGCGCTGGGCCTTGTGCCTGAAGCCTTGCGATCGAGGCTGCTCCACGACGAGGCAGCTTGCTTCTGAACGCGCTCGTGCTTCGTTTCGTGAACGACAAAGAGTCGTCGGTGACTTTTTGTCACAAATCGCGCACGACAGCAGCAAAGCAAAAACGCTGAAACCTAAAATCAGTGACAATGGCTGTTCTGCTGCGGAGAAAAGACAACAGTTCTTGCTCCAAAGGGTTGAGCAGGAAGTCTCTGGATTTTTACCGCGCCAGGCTCTCTGCGCACCATTCGAAACGCATCTTTTTGATTGCTGCAAAATGACGCGGTAGTTTTAGACATTGTGACGCAACGCGCAACCCTTAATGCAAAGTCACAAGTTTGACTTATTTGATCTAGCNGCAAGCCGAAAAAAACTTAAAGGGAGCTGCGCAAAAGCAATCAGTGTTGCAAGANTGTCACTTNCGAAGATTGTTATCAAACTACTCTTCAGCACGGCTTCATCTAATGGATGTGAAGAGTGTTTCCAAATCACATTTCGGCGCTTGTTCGCCAACGTTTGCTTTAAGCCACTCAATAATTCATGGATTTTATAAACGACATGTCACGATAGCGATGACGCAACGATCTCGCGTATCACGGATGATTTGGGGTTTCACCGAAACAAGTCGAAAGCGTCTTCGAATCGGTAGTAATTCGTGTTAATCCCAACTTTACGTCAGCGAGGGTTCGTTTTGAGTAAACTGCATGCGGTTTCAGCCGCCTGGGATGCTTTTGATAAATCGTAGAAGTCATACGACGACAAAAGAAAGGGCGTCAGGGTCAAGTGTACGAATTTAAACGGCTTGTTAAGTAATGAATGAAGTTGGCCACGCGTGCCAGAGATATTTTCTCCAACAAATTTGTGACGAAAGCACAAGTTTTGTTTTTCCTCATACTAAAGAAAGCTTTTGCAACACATACCAAAAAACCCTTGTTGAATCTTTGCAATTGATTGCGGGCTCTTGCAATTCAGGCACAAGCAGAGTGCTGTGAGTTAACAGTCAAACCCCCACTTTTGTTTGTGATGTTCAAGTAACCCCGGAATGTGTTATTGTGTTTTTCCCGCAAACTTGCCAAATGAAAAAAGCGTCTCGAAAAACGTAAACAAAGCCCTACTTGGAAACTCTGCTAATGCCGCTACTCTCAGGAGAACGAGAACTTGCTGCAGTAGTGGATTCTATTGCCAGGGCAGGCCCGCAGTCAGGACGGATTAATAGGGCTAAGGTTGTTTACTGGAGAAGGGCCTACAATTTTGCACACTGAGCTACAAAAGGTAATAGAAATACACAGTGGTGTAGGAGGCGGGGGTGCAGGGTTTGCAAGCACACCCTCAAACGTTTTGATTTGGAAATCTGGGCCAAATCTGTGAAAATATGGGCAAAATCTGTGACAACGTTCTTAAAATCCCTGAAAATCTGGGGAAAGTTACTGAAAATACTGGCAAAAATGGCGCCCAACGTGTGTTTGATTNGAAATAAATGGCGCGCAAACTCACACGAAGACNTTTTGTTGGAGATCATCCGAAAAAGGGTCTTCATGAGATCTTCGCACAAAAAGTGTCCCAAACTTTTTTCAGGCACGTTTGGGAAAATTTGGCCAAAAATCTTTCGCATCCCCAAAAATTTGCCTGCTCCTACGCTTATGGAAATACGTACATAAAAAATGAAAATACTTACTGCGAAATAACGTAAGCATAAAAACATGTATGAAACTCAACCCAGGGTCATAGCGCATTGCAGTGTTGTAATAAAAACAATAAATATAAAAAATTGAGGGCCAAATTTTTCCAGGCCTAAGAATATAGCCTTAGTAGACGAATGGTTACCCCTGCATTGCCCGCTGCCACGGGGTACGTTCGGGGGCAGTGCCCCATTAACTTTTTGTGCCTCCAAATTTGCTGTGCCGAGAAAAAACATTTTTAAACATATAACAAAAACTTCCCCCCTAAAAATGTGTTTTGTCCTCCCCCAATCCTTAAACCCGGCTACGGGCCTGTGTCAGGGAAGACAACGGTGAGAAGCAAACTCGATTTCCCCCAAAAAGAGAGAAAACAACATTGTTTTACTCACTATCTAATTTTTTCACGTCACACAGGAGTGCGGCTATGCCCGATAGGATATTACGCATGGAGGAGGAAGCTTTGCTGGCGAGTTTCCAAAAATTACGCATCTTTCGAGCAAGCCGAGCGAGATTGCGCCAGAGATCAAGGCACTCTTGCGTCGATTCATTCCAGCGCAGAAATGAACTTTGTTCGAGTACTGATGATGAGCGGTGGGGCCCGTTCAGCCTACATCGGTGAGTGCAAGTGTGTTGAAGTGTTGGATTTTTTACCTTCTTCTGCATCGTGGCTTCCATATTTCATCCGTTGGTTCAACTTTCGATAAAAATTATTCGCTTGCTGTGGATTATTTCCTCGTTAAAATATGTGGTTCGAAACTGTGAATGAAAATTTTTGGGTCAAAAAACTATCCGTGACGTCGTTTCATGATTTTGCAGTAAGAGTTTGTCCGCGGTTTGAGTGCAGACAAAAATGGATTTTTTCTTGTTTTTCTGTTGATCACGAAGATCATCACCATTTCAATTTGTTCGCTGCAAGCCCATTGTTTTTAACATCAGCACAAACGAAGATGAACATAAGCTTGAAGTTAGAAAACAGCTTAAACGTTTCAGAGGCAAGGTTGTAGTATTTCAAAATGTTAGAATGGTTTTCGATACAAAGAGTATTACGGCAAAAGCAAAAAGATACGTTGTGAGCCAAATTTTCCAGCGAATTAAAGGCTGGCGCTTTACTGAAAGGTTTTCAAGAACTTTTACTCGTTCTTAACACTGCTAGAGACACAAAAAAGAAAGTTTTCCACTGAGTTTTGTTAGTTTCCACAAAAAGAATTTTCCATCTTGTTTCCAAGAAAAAGTCGTTTGGAAAATTTAAATTCAAATTAACTTTCATAGTTTTGATGGGACAACGGCCATAAACGGGCACAGGGTCAACAGACTTCAAACGACGGTGATGTGAATGTAGTGTTTCTTTATAATTGCAAGCGACATTCAAACCTATTACCTGTCTTGACTATGCGTGTCGCAGTACGAGCTTGCCTCTCTTTTCAAATATCCTTTTGTGACCTTCGACGTGTTTTGCAGCGAGAACCATTCAAGGACTTTCTATTCAGTCAACACTTTGTGGAAAAGTTGGCGTTTGTGGCTTGTCGACGACATAGAACAACCTCGACAAACGATCTATTTGTAGAAAATGTTTCTTTCTGTTCACTTTTTTCTGTTAGTAGCGAGATTGTGTATGTAGTTGTTTAAAAATCAGACAACAGCAAACTTTTGGTCAAAGCTGACTTCATCAGTGTCCACCAACCAAGCAATAAAAACCATTTACGTGACACTTATATCGTTCGCCACGGGGTATTACGTAGTAAAATACAACAATTACATCAAGGATTACGCCGTAAAAACATTTTCCCGCATTGGAAGACAAGAGTTCAAGTTGTTTTCTTCTTCTTTCTGTCAGTTGTTTCTAGTTTTCATGTGCAAGAAATACTTTTTCCGTTTAGATTTCATGTATTTACTGGAAACTGACGACACCGTTTTTATTTAAGAGCCCGATTCGCAAGAATCCCTTCGACAAACGGCCCACCATGCATTGCCCAAAAATAGGCAGCGAATGAAAATGTACGCAAAAAATAAACTTTAGCGCAACGCACTGACTACGTTAAATCTTCCCAAGCCTACTTCGGGCGTTACAACCTGATGGCCGCCACACAAAGCGTATGTATACCAACAACACGATCCGGCAAAGGTGGTGACTGTAGGAGAACAGAACAAACGGTTTGCGTGAAGGAGCGCTGGAAGCAAATGACGCGAAACATTTTCTCGTTTGTTTGCAACGCAAACGATAAGGTCAGATCGGGCGCTGCTTTTATATTCTTTAAGACCACAATCCAGGTAGTCGCGTTAATACAGAGCACCCGATGCGTAATAACACGAGCAATTTGCATTAGAAAGTGCGGGCGTGGGCGATGGCGACTCGTGTGTCATCATGAAAGAAAATAAAGCGCGAATTATCTGAATACCGTGTACAACTACTTACTGTGACTTTGAAAAATGCAGTTGTTGCAAACCCTCATATTGTCCGTCCCATGAACGGGGCATCCAAGTCAGCTGGGGCACAATCGACCTTGGGGTTGTGCAAGGTTGCTCCAATAATACCCAGTGTAAGGTATCGTGCAAGGATGCAGTTCAACAAATGACGGATTTGTTTTTCAGGATCAAACAAGACTTAACTGCCTTAACGGAAATGTTTGTGACAAACGCCGTTTTGGCGTTATGTGATGACCATCGATAGGTGATAATAGCATCATAACTCCAAAAGGTCGAACAAGATATAAGTTTCTTTCGAATANAGTGGTTGTGGGCTTTAAGCAAGTTTTCTGAGTTGTCACGACCTTTTGCAGTCTAAAATTCAAGTACGCCCGAACTTTGGTTTTATCACGATGAGAAAGACAAAAAGTGTAGTACGTTGCCAGCAATATACTGCGTAGCATTTTTCCACCCAGCAACCCTGCACAGGAAACACGCATCAGGGATACCAGCAAAGCGCCTTTCGAAAGTTCCCGTGAACAATGCATAGTTGCCTGATGTAGTGCCTGCTGGACAGTTAACAAAACTTGGCCGAGAGTTCGTTCGTGTATTCATTTGCTGCTTTGCTTATGCTTCTACTCTCGACCTAGGCTTGTACAGAGAAGGCGGAAGCAGAGAGATGTTTACTTCCGATGGGAGTGACGCCGATTACTTCGACTGGCGATCGCGATCACTTCCAATGATGTCGAGCAAGTCGTGCACGATCGTTTCTGCCCGCTCCGGTTATCGCTGGTCTATTGCTGGGTGCGACCGAGCCTTAAGATACGTTTGCAAACTTACGCCAAGTAAGCTCAGCCAACCTGATCGCTTGTTAAGTGGCTTGCTGTTTATTCAAACAGGTAGTTTATTACGGCACGATATGCGTTTGACACGATTTGACAATTTTTCCTTAAAAATTACTTCGGTAGTAACAATTTTTTGCGATAGGGTTTATTTTGATTAAAGATTTTTGGGAACACGCTGTAGCCATGGTCCAAGATGCATTTGTCTAAATACAGAATTGAAATTTTCCGGCACAACTTTTTTTGTAAAAATTACAAAACTTCTTATAAACATTTCCGCAAATTAAAATACGTGAACTTGGTGCCAACAGGCTTAGAGAAACTGCGGCCATCCCGGCGCAGATGCTATGTTTGCGAGAATGCTGCTTCCAATGATGAATGCAACGCCCAAGGCATGAGGGAATGCATGCCTAATCAGGTAGGTGAGAGGGCATACAAGACAATGTTTGGAAAACATGCGCTGCTGACTTAATGTGAAATATGTAATTCAGAAATCGTTTTTTTTTACTACAAAAATGGAGTGTAATGTTATCTACTCATTGCTATTTAGTCTGCAATATGTTGATATCATTAGTGCTGGTTCTACATGCTGGAATAGAAAGCAGCGTCCGACTTTGAAAGCAATGGCTTTATCAAAACAAATGGGGAAAATTATTCAAAAATATTTGGGAAGTCAAATGCAAACTGCGGATGTAAATTCTCTTAAAGATATCCGGTTCTTTATCAGTGACCATAAGTAAAGCATGAAGAAGACAGATGGCGACACTGTTTGCTCAAAAGTCTTTTAAATGCATTTTTAAAGCATGTTTTGTCTTTGTACCCGTTTGTTTTCATGCAAAGTGCAAGCGCCATTGCATCAATGCGATTTGCCTTGTACGTTTCCTGACGATCTTTGTAATCTAGTTGTATCTTTCCCCAGCAATCTTGTCAAAATGAAATTCGCGTTGAAAACGGACGAAGGCGAATTAGCAAGAAATGCAAACAATCGGCCGCGTGCGAGAACAATTACCTGCAGAACCCCAGGGCGGCCTGGTACCCGTCTCAGTGCTCGCCTTCGTTTGGCCGCAACAGCGTTTGCAGGTGCTGCTGTGCAGGCGATCTCTGCAATTCGGGAGAGCTGCCGTGCCTGGAAGGTAACTTGTCAAAGTCATATCATGAATGCCGGACTTAAATTCCTTTCTTAACCCTTGCTGTTTTTTGATACGAGCGGATCGGTAGGGACAAGCCATTGTATCTGGTTTCACGATTATGCACGTCCTCGGAGACAGACGTGCGGCAGGCGAATAGTGAGCGCGTGCCACACGCAGGTTTTCGAAGCTTATGTTTCGATTTGCTGACGGCCTGGCTGACGGAGCTTGCTTGTCATGAATCCTATCTGCTTATTACTTTTTCCTGATATTGCATGATGTGAACAAGTTGTATGTGCTCTTGTAAAACTGTCAATACGGTTTAGAGGTTTTTATATCTTGCATCAAAAAACAGTTTTGTTTAGTGTGATAAACGCCGTAACTGAATTTTAATAAAAACAATATACAGTTGTTTGTAATTATACGTTGTGTAACGTATGCTGAAAGTTTCCCGCTAATATACAGCTACGGTTAGCCGCATGAAAACTGCAAATATGGCCTGATGCAGCAAAGTTGGAGCAGATTAAAGAGTACTGCACGACATTTAGGTTCCGGTCCGTGGCCCTGCAGGAAACATTAGCATTATCTTTATCTTTAAAATATGTTTTACGCAAATCGTTTTATTGCCACTTGGTGTAATTGCATTGCCTTTTCAAAGTGGTGTGCCACAGTGAAAGTTTTGGACAGTTCATTGCTGCGATACTTTGAGTTTGGAAACCTGTTTGGTGTGGAAGTCATGCAAATATAAACAGCAGGTAGGGTGCAATTGGGGTGCACGGGACCCCTCTGCGCACACAAATCCGTATTCTTTCACCCCAAGGTCACCTGGAAAAAGGTTTTAAACAATTTTTCATAAACATTCATCCACGAGATATCCTGAAAAGTTATTTACAAATTTTGCGTTATATACGTTCACGCAGAAGTGGGCCTTCGTGGACTTTGAAAGCATTTATTACTCAGTGCAGATAATTTTGATTTTCTTTGGGAAGAATTGAGCAATCTGACGCAGTACATATACAATGTCTTCATGACCTCTGCCAAGGTTAAAAGCTTAAACACTCAACGAGTTGCCCTGCTTTTAATGAAGCATTAAACCAATCATTTTTGCCTCATGGTCGCTTTGATGTTTTTAGTGATGCTACATCTTACAATAAAACGAATTCTACGCTTTTCAAAAACTCGTGTTTTTCCAGAAAGTTCCTGTTCAGCGCTAACGGTTCCGCTCAACGCCCTGATCTCTTGCACGAACCAGTACCGGCCGGGGTCGTTGTGCACGTTTCGCTGCGAGAGAGGCTACAGGCTTGTGGGAGGGGCCACCCGGAGATGCGACGGTGCGGCGCGGACGTGGACGAGCAGGAGCCCGGTTTGCGAAAGTACGTTGTTGCCTGCGCTTCAGCGACTAAACCTTAAAACCAGTAGTCACGCATTTATGCGTCATCCGTTTGTGACGCTAAGGATCGTGGCAGCAATCCGAGGGGAGCTTCGGTGTCGGGCGGTGAAAGATTCAGGTGATTTGCTAACGGAGTAATCGTTGAAAAGGAATGAAGATCCTTGTTTGATTTTGATGTCTTGTTTTGTCACTTCGAACGTTCCTGAAGTGATTGCTGGTGCATCGGTGATGATGGGCTCTTGCCCTAACTCCAAACGGAGTTTTGTTATATATGCTTGATAAGAGCAGATAAAACTAATTAAAGCTTAAAAAATCGCAAATCAGGAGAATGTACCGTACGTATGTGCAGACGCAACAGTTCAAACGTGGGTTAGCTGAGGTTGAGTTCCAGCTTTTTATTCAGTCTCTTAGCAACACTTGGAGTGCAGAGTTCTTGCATCCTGAATAGTTTTTGTCTGATAGAGTTTATTTTGTAGCAAGAATATTGAAGTGCAAACTACATATTTCTGTGTTCGTTTTCACACCAATGCGTGAAACCAACGTTAAGCATGCGGTCCGCAGTCATTCTACAAACAAGCTGTAGTTTTACGATATTGATTTGCATTTGTCGAGATACTGTTGAAAAATGTTGTGTAAAAAACTGAAAACGGATGGGCACTTCGTAATGAAGAAGACATGCGAAGGAAAGGTGCAAAGAAATGGCATAAAAATTGTAGAAATGTAAAGAGCTGGTGAAAAAAATCCAAAACTAATGGTAAAATGAAATTACTAGAAAACAAGGAGATTGAACAAAAACGGCAGACCTCAGCCGTAACTGATTTCTAAACTCGTGTTTTTAGCATAAGGCATCATTTTCTGCACATTTTGAAGCTTTAATGCACGGTTGTACGAAAGAAAGTGTTTGGAACAAAATATCGATGAAAATTCATATAAGGAAAGGAGGGTGAGTGCAGCACGTCCTCAAAACAACCCTGTTGTGTTATAGTAGACCAACGTTGATTGAAATTGATTTTGTAAAGGTTAGCCGAAACTCAGTGGTCATGAAGTGGGCATCGTGATTCATCTTTGATCTTATCGTAAGGAAATGCAAAGCAATTGTTGCATTGTTCGAATTTTCACAAAGGCTTCATAACGCCTGCATTTAGTTCCACTGTCACAGTTTTATGTCTGCGTTCCTCCCGGTTTCTTTGTTGCGATGTCCAGAAAACCAGAGTAGACTGAAAGCTATTTACAGCTCACCACAATACAACGAAAGCTTTGCCCACATCACGATTTCGTGACAAGTCCGTGGGGGGGCATTTGATCCATCGCATCTCTCCTAGGCTGTTTGCTGCCACGACTCACGTGCTTGTTCCCAACATCGCGTGTTTTTTCATGCTAATATATTTCAAGACTAGAAATTAGCAGTCTAGTCCAAGGGTAGAGGTTTATAAATAATTGTCGAACTAATTGCGCAAAACAAATTTCACAAAGTGATAACAAGCCTAACAAGGGTCACGCGTTCCGTTTTTCACAGAAACCAGATGCTCTATTCGATACAAGTCGATCGGTAATGGCGAACTTCGCTGCACGAACAGCAACTTTTATGGCTCGTCTTGCACGTTTGCCTGCAACACGAACTACACTCTGAAGGGAAGAAGGTCTATATCATGCCAAGTGAACGGAAGATGGAGTGGCAGGACTCCCACATGTCAACGTAAGTTGTTCGTTGTATGGGGTTCGAAACATTTTCTTCGCTTTGCATCTATTGCTGAAATTGTCATGAAGGCGGGGGCAAAATGATTGTAACCTGTTGTTGTACTATTTTCGGGGGGGGG
>JGI24021J15306_10003129_pt1 | contig 18459 bp, 9 predicted proteins | sample Ectturendosymbi1_FD_15306 | JGI IMG/M metagenome (IMG submission 15306)
TGGATTTCTTGAAGTCAATCACATTCTTTTTCCAAATCTTCTTGTTCCTCTCAACTTCGCTGTAACTCTTTCTGTGCGACATTCTCAGCCAACCATTCGCTGTGGAACAGCTTGAACGACACAAAACGTCACCAATTCGACATGTTAGTGCATGTATGAAGGTGAGAACAGAAATTGAAATTCCAGAATTCTGGGATGGCATTAGGCGTACAACACAGCACTAGCTGAACAAAACAGATTTTTCCAACTTTACAGTCTACATGGCTTATGCAGTGAAAGTGAAACTGAAACTTCAGGATTCTGGGAAAGCTGCAAGCTTCAATATATCACTACTAAACAAGACATATTCCCCAAATTCACATGGCCTATAAAGTGAAAGCAAGAATAGAAACTAAAACTCCAGTATGTTATGATGGCAGTACAACTTATCATTGATCCATTTTCAGTCAAATTGACTTGTAATGGTCCTTGTGATAACTTAGCACGGTTTCATATTTCACATCATTGGCTGTAATGTGTATTTAATAGTTTTCTGTTTCGGCGGGACTTTTTTGAAAGGGTGTTGAAAATGGAGTTTGGTTTCTTCAATTATACCAAAAAATTCATCCAATCATGATGCAGGACTTTGATTTTGGAAAAAAAGTTCAAAAAGTTATAACCCTAGTGGGCATGGAATGATTCTTGTTGTGGTGATAATTTGCATACCTGGCTTGTGCTACAGTACACAGACGGTTACTCAGGCTATTTTGATATCTTGCAAAACCGCCTACCAATTGTGGGACATTGTTGTTGCCAACGTGACATCACACATCGCAGCTGCAACTATTGATCTCAAGCAAAGGCGAGTTGTTGAGAGGCGCGTACGCGAAACAGAAAAATCTTGAAACCAAATTCAAAGTTGGCGGAGCCATGTAGCTTGCTCTGAAATATCTTCAATCTGATTCTACGACAGTGCTTACTTCGGTTTATAGTTTATGGATCTACTGCTTTTTGCAAAAAAATAGTGAAGATCTCGAATTTAGCCGAGAGCCCTAATATATACGTTTCCTTGCGTGACCCTTTTGCATTGACGCATTTTTTTTCGAAGAGTTGTCATAAAAGCAACTTGCAGCATCATTCAACTTGCGGTCCAATAATATGCGCTGAGCATGCGTGGCGTGAAACACGCAGGCCACATACGAATGTCCTGAACTTCTTTTCTCAGCAAATCACATTCCCGTAGTGCACATCTGTTTCTTCAGGAATCTCGTGATATATGCCCCGTTTTTTCTTTTTGAGAAAGCAACTGCGTAAGCCACCACCTTTCATGCAAATAGATATCGGTTGCTCAACGGTAACAAGCGCATACATGTGAGTTAATAAACCTTTAAACTGACGTATGTATAGCTATTATACTATTTCATCCGCTGCAGCTGACTGCTCAGATTGCAGTTATTACGTGTAGGCCTCCCATCCAATATTCAGGCGAGCAGGTGAAAGTTCGGGAAACAAAAGATCGCGGCAGTGTATGTTGTTGTGAGTTCATCAGCAAAACTAAACGTCAATTTGATTTTACCTTAGATAAGATCTTGAAGTACACCGAACTCACGTACAGAGAACAAACAAAATTTCTTGCAAGTTACTCAAGTGGTAGCAAATCCGAAACTGCTGCCGTACAGCTTTTGCGATTTAAGACAACCTTTTTTTCCCGATCTCGCTTGTCACCGACATAATTCCACTTTCTATAGTTTACGCGACTCTACTCGTGTAACGGAAGAGCTATGCGAGACATTTGGCAGAAATCGAAAAAGCCCCGGTGCGCAACATTTCTCAAATGACAGGGTTAGGGTCCCGATTTTGGATGTGCAGAGAGCAGAGCAATGCTTCCAGCCCTTGGACAAGAAACAGGAAATCAAGGCCAATTGATGAGATAGAGAATCGCTTTGATGCAACAGCTGAAAGCCCTGACCTACACACGTGCGCATGAATAGTGAACGGTCTTGCAATACAGGATTGCGCAAGCGACTTAACTCTCGATTCGGCTGACTACAGCAGGTCAAAGAGTCGTAGGGTCAAACGGTCATAGACGGATAAAGAAGACCGTTGTAAACATCCTCAGAGAAAAAAAACGCTGCCACATACTTTACACAGGAAATGCACGGAGTGCGATGATTCTAAAGATTTTGAGCAGAACAAGCCATTTTCCATTTCACGCCGGCACACAACTATGTGTAAGCCTTGGATAAACAGTTCAGTTTCGTTTGTGCGCGCTTTCTGTACTCCTTTCGGTGTGTCACGAGTGATCTGCGGCGCCCACTTTCACTTGCTTGCGCCGTTGAGCACTTTCACAACTGACAGCGACAGTGAGTGTATTGCACTGATAGCGGGTCAAGAGCAGCACTGCGCATGAACCGATTGCTTGCATCCACCCATTAACGCCCAGCACGATGCCTGACAGGCCGGAAGTACCGTTTCCCAAGTTTTCAGTATGACCTGTCCTGGAACCAAACGCAGTAAATCAGCTTTTATGCCGCGTGCTCAACCAACTCTGCCACTTAGCCGGTAAGTCCATTGCTGTTTTTTGAACTGCGCAAGAATTGACAGGCTGTTGCAGTGCTACTGACTGCATTTGTGGCTAAATATTAAGTTGATGTAGTTCGGTGGTTCCCAAAGTATGGGTCGCAACCCAAACAAGGGTCGCGAAGGGTCAAAAAATGGGTCGCACAGAGGCGATTCAAACCTGGGCTGTATATTTTCATCGTTACCACTGCTTGCTGTGTCTGTGTTTAGCGTATATACTTGAGAAAAAGTAGATTGCTGACAATGAAAACGAACTTAGCAACTTACTGCCAAAAATCATCTACACAATCAATACATTTTTCATGTTAAAATACGCTCTTTGAGGTTTGGGTCGTGAGATTTTCACCAAACTCAGATTTGGGTCGCGCTCAGAAAAGTTTGGGAACCGTTGCTATAGTTGAACGTAATTTTGCCGCAATACTGCATAGTGGGCCTTCTAAAATCATGTTAATGGATGTGAACCATGAGTCAAAAAGTTTCAGAAACATTGTATGTCAGATCTTTAAATTACTGCACGATACACTTTTTTTGTGCCAAAAAAGCATAAAAACAAGAATAACATCGCAGTACCACGTGTCATTCATTGCCCAAGAATATGTTATCGGATCGAGGAGAACTGTACAGCCCTATAAGCTTTTGATTTTCGCATGCAGGTCCGCTGTTACTGTAAAGTGCATGTAAACCCAATGAAACTATTTTTTTGCACAAAAATGTCCTGCGCTTTAAATTTTTTATACCACTGTTCCATGAGATAAACATCTATTCTTACCCAAAGCTATGACGCTCGCTTGCTTTTTCAATGACTGGCGTTTGCAGCTATATTGTGTCGAAACACTTTATACCTGAGCAAGTCGAAAAAAACTTGAAGACATGGGTTTGCACTTTCCAGTTACAAACCGAGGGGCAGACCTCGGACAAAACTATGCATAAAAAAGCATAGGAACCTTCAAGAACGTCATAAGGGTTCGAAAATACAGACCAAAAGGTTTTAGCCATGCTACATTCAGGAATGTGATTGGCTGTCAGTCCACATCTACGCTGTGGTGCAGTTACTAAACGCTCCCACTTCACGCATCGACTAGGCAGACGACTGAAGGCAACTTCATTAACATTGCCATGTTTCCAAATGACGGCAACCACTTCAAAGGGCTGTAAAATATGAATAGTATTGACAAACAACTCGTCCAGTGACGCGTCAGCTGCCGCAAAAGCATGTTCAAGATTGTCAGAACTTCCATTTTCAGTGCTGTTTGAATAGGTCAGGGGCCGGTAACCTGCAGCTCCGGAGCCGCATGTGGCTCTCTCTGGATTTGACATAACTTAGAATGTAAATTCCCAGTTTGATTATTATTAGAATTAAGTTTAATAAAATTTAACCTATGCCCCTGTGAAATGGAATGAAAATAAAACGGTACCAACGTTTTGTTGCTCCTCGCCGGTAATATATGCTGGAAGATGATGCGGAATGGCTCTTGTAAAAATAGTTTACCGACCCCTGGAATAGATCAACCGCACAACCGTCCCATTAAGCAAGGGGCCTTTCGTATTGAAAATCTTCTTGAAAATGGTTCTTAATCAAACCTATTTACCTACGATTAGATACGTGGTTAATAAAAGCCAACGATTAATCAGACTAAAGTACCTGGGTCTTGCTCTTTCGTGCTATGCAAAAGCTTCGCGTATTTGCCCTAGCCTTTGCGGTGCAGTGGTAAGCTGTAGGGTTCATACTACTGCGATGTATTTCCCACAGTCTTGTCACTGCAAGCGGCGTTTAAGTTTTTCTCAGACCGCCATAGTTCTGTTGACGACGCTAGATCAGCCAATCAAAAGGGCAATTCGCTTGCCAGTCACCAAATGCCTCCGATCCTGGATACTGACCCGTGATCAACATCAAACAACAGGAAGCTTGGCTTGAAAAGAAGCAATTGATTAAAATCGATATAATGTTTTCACTTAAGTTCATATTCAGTTCGTAGTGTTACGAATGGTGTGCGACGCCTATCTCCCCCTTCATTGCGCCGAGACCACGTGATTACTTTCGTTGTGAGTGCTGCATTGAGGAGAGCGTGAACTTATCCCGTGAACCCTATCATTAACCCCCAGCACCGTGCTGGACAAACCGCAAGCACTCTTTCAAGTCTTTGGTATGGAACGACCAGGGGTTGAAACCAGGCTGCCAGTTCAAGTGGGCTTTGCTCAACCCAGTGTACCACTTTCACTGAAGTATCGATAACATAATATTGTTTAAAGATATATATTTAGATGAGATTGTGTGTTGAAATCATATTCTGCAGAAAAATGGCTTGGAAAAACATAAAAACAACTGATGAGATGCAGTAATTGTAAAGCCACAGCAGTGACCCACACCAAGCGAATCGATCGCAATTTATTGCGTAAGGAAACTAGTTTCGTGTGTGTTACACATCTTCAGCCCTTATTCAAATAGAATCTGATGAACTGATGAGATGGTTATTATTTAACCAACGAGTTTTGTGGGTGTGACCAATAAGATAAACTTGTTCTCGCTTTAAAACAAAAACCCTTTAAAACCAGCGGGAACATCAGCGTATCATTTAGCAATTAGTTAGATCACTGAACGAATGCACCGGGCATGCTCTTCGTACCATGAAATTTGCCAGACAGACTGACAACAGGTCAGGCACGTGAGCAAAACGCAAGAACAGGCTTGTCTGATCGCAGCACGTATGTTGACCGCCGGCTGGAAGGATGTTGGCTGCCAGTGGCGTGATGTCCGTGTTTGACGCATTCTCCGGCCAACATGTCAACCTTCACCAGACGCGAAGCTGGCTTGCTCGTTTTGTGGTGCGATCGTTCAAAGAACCTATCACCAGTGGCGTATGGTGACGTGACGTTAGCGCGCGTTCACTGATGGTTTGGTAGGTGGCATAAGGTGGTCATTTTTACTTGGTTTGCACTGTTCTTGACATCACGCTATGACTTCTTATTCGCATCTTCCTGGAATGCGCACAACCGTTCAGAACTAAAAGCAATAGATATAACAATTTAGTAGATATTGTTGTATAGAACAACAAATTGGATCTAAGTTCTAAAAATTTGGAACTCCCAAGATGTTGTTGAAACATGGATTAAAATAAACCATTCGTAAAATCAGTCACATCTGATTTTCTGCAACACATAGATCTAAAACAGCGCGTCTCAAACATTGTTCAGCGCAACACTTGAATTCCGCGACCTTCTTCAAAGTGTTTCGCCAAACAGTAAGCATGACGTATTGCGAGTTCATATGACTCTTTTCGTCATTTGTTGGTGTTTACCTCATAATGAGCGTGAATTGTACTGTCGGTTTCTCGCGTATATCGCTTATTTACATTTAGAGAGATGAAATTTCGTGGCTAGTTAACAAAGCCTAGAGCCCTAGAGCGGAAAAGTTGTCTTTGTTGATAAACGTGGCTGTTTACAAAATTTTCTTTTTTTTGCAGGAAGTTGGCCAAAAAAGATCATCACCTGCATAAAACACCTGTTTTTCAACAACTCAGAAAAAAATCGGGGATTCAACACCTTTCTATCATATCACTGAATATGTCCATATTTTTTGTGTCCATGAAGCGATATATTATGGCTTGGTGTTCTGTGGCTAAATAGGTTAGATTAATCCTGTTCTATAGGTCACTTTGGCATTACTCCTGGGGGCCCCTATTTTTTACTGCGGATTAGTTAAGAACCGCTGCCCTAACCTGCGCAGTAAGCTAGCACATCACTTGTAACAACGTAGCCATTTCTCTGCTTTCTAGTTGCAGCGTAGTCGCGGTACTGACCAGTGTTGCCAACTCTTCTCACAACAAATATATTAAACCTAGTCTAAAAATATCCCAAATATATACCAAATTTATATCTGTAACAAAAACGTATAATTTAATGCTATTTTTTCAACGTCCGTTTATTGTTTCACGTAGATGATTTAATTGCGTTGAGAAGTGCCATCATAGAGATGCTGCAAGCTAAATTTCTACTATCTTAACTTTAGCATTGACAGATTTATTAACCACAAGAAAATTCATCCTTCCAATCCAACGCAGTAAATTTTAATTTCTGTTTTGGTCCAGAATATTATTATGCTCTATAATAGCTGGCAATTTTCTTAAAGGGATGCACAGCACCAGCTGAATACTGCTTGCAAGCCACTCCAGCTCAATCAGCCACTCTTTGCTAAATCTTCTGCCACTCTCGTACGCAGCTTTCCGATATTTGAATGCATTGTCTGACTAAAAGCCCATACCTATAGCTAAGTTCATTTTTTCAGAACATCTCAGCTCTCTTCCAAACTCGCTTTCCGCTTACCCAAGGTGCATGCCTACTCCCATGTCAGCCAAAATCACTAAACTTTTTTATACGGCTTCAACACTACTATCGGTTTTTGTGTTTTCGCTCTGTAATAAACAAAATAAACTGGTTTAAAATCTCAGCTAAACCCTCTGACAAAAATGCACCAAATTTTTCATATACATCAAATCAAAAATTTATATACCAAACACTTTGAAAATGTACCAAATTTTTCAAATTTGGTATATATATACAGGATTTTTTTAAGGAAAATGTTAGAAACCCGGTTTCGATCTGTAGGGACCCGATTTCTCTAATTCTAGGGACCCGATTTTTTCTGATTTTAGGGATCCGATGATAATTTTCTCTGATTCTAGGGACCCGATTCGAAATTCTAGGGACCCGAATTGGGTCCCTAAAACGCCTTAAAAAAACTGTATATATACCAGTTGGCAACACTAGTACTGACTAGTGACTGACCACGGTACTAACTTAATGCCTACGACAGCAAGCCGATTGTTACGTCACAGTCGCACATTCACCAAAGGTTGGTGAACACCTTGACATTGGAAAACTGCATGCTACTGCGCTGCCTTTTTTCTCCATTGTTTGTTTATTAATTTTAGCCCAGGAGTTCAACTCACCTCAGTGAACGCCTTGCGTGATTCGAACTCGTTGAAACCGGTCAGGCGCGCAATCCAGGGATTATTCAACCATGCCAAAAGCATTCAAGTTAAGACAGGGTTTTCTTGGAATATGAATGGATATGATCAGGGAAAATCCAAGGGCAATTCTTCATTAGAGCTTTTGAAAATATGTTCAGCGCAAAACTTAACGCCTTGAACGCCCTAAGGATACACAATTGCTGGACAGTACTTATGGTTCGTACCCGTTACAGATGCAAGTCAGTTGTTCAAAGTGCGCGCATACAACTTGCAAGTTTACTTTCCCGCACCCAAAGCCCGAGTATTTTGCAGTGTGTCTACCTGCCCAGTCCAGCCACAAAAACGGAGTTTATGGAGAAATCAGCAAAATAACTTGGCAATTTCAAGGGTATCTGGGCAAATCTTGTGTTTCAATAAGAAACACTTGATGCTTTTAAGCCGAAATCAGTTTTATCTTCAACTAAATCGTGAAGTTAACAGATGCTGCTCTGTTTTTTTCCCTGGATACCTTGTAATTATCGATTAACAGGTTGCTAGTATCGTCGGGACTGTAACTGGAAAGTAATAAGGAAACATTTGTGGTGGAATCAGCTTATCATGATTGCGCCTCGTCAACGCCAAACTAGGCAGGTAAAAGAAGGAAAGGGGCAAGGATTGTTCTTGTGCAAAGGGAAAATGTGGAAGTGACGAACGAGAAGGCAAAGTAAGTTTTGCAGCTTGAGTTTCATCTTGCCGTTCAAATTGAAGAAACAAATCTCGCTTTAGCGCCCCATCATCTTTTCCTATAGTGTAGTTAAAATTTCGACAAATGAAGAGTTTGAAACTTCAGCTGGTGCATTAACACCGTCAACAAAAATAGGAAGTGCAAAACACGCAAAACTCACTGTAACTCGCGTACTTTTTCTTTATCTTTCAGGTAGACATACATATCATGGGATACTCGACTTCGGCGACGTAATCTTTAATTTCACTATGTACAGCCTATTCCCCTGTTTCAAAACGTTTTTTTGACCGAGGCGCTTTCGCTCTTTACATGCTAAAAAAGCTGTTTAAACAGCAGAACTGCTGAAGCATCGGTAAAATGGTGACCTTACAAGCAAAACTGTGACACTCATTAAACAAACTGCAAAGTGTGTTCTGGTCGAAGCATAACAGTAACATAACGCTCGATTACAGGTGTTTTCGTGCACGGTTAGAGCCTGAGACGAAAAAAGCGAAAACAGGCATTGGACAAAAGAGTCATTGCCAAAGTAACAGCTGCCACTAGCAAAGCAAAGACCGTACTTGCAGTGACATCCAAGCCAAGTACAGGACGACAGTGCGTTGTGTGACAGCTGGCAAGCCGTGCCACAGCACTGACACGGGATCTTCGAGAAGCAACGCCGCTGACCGCTGTAAACTGCACTGGTGGTGAGTGCATGACGCGTAGAATAACGCCGGCATGAATGGGCAGACGATGAGGAGAAAGAGGCTTCCAGCCAAACTTTTCAAATCAACTCTCCTGCAAAGACATCAAGTTGTTCGACACAAGATTGAAAAGAGTCGAAAAGAAGCTGCCAAAAGATTATTTAAAATCGCGTCACGATTTTCAAATAACGTTGAACATTCCTGATGATAACACAGAATGGGAAAACGAGCTCCGCATGTGTGACTGCGTATGGTCCAAACAAGATCGCGGCCTTTCATGTCAATTTAACAAAGCTAGAACAATTTTAGAACAGGAACGTAACTGAGAAGTACATCGCAAAAACGTACGAGTGTATAACGTTGATTAACCGTGCTTTCGTTGAAGCTGTCTTGGTGTACTAGAGATGTTTCGTTATTCACCAAAGTCCATGTCAAGGGGCAGGCCCGTAGCAACGGGGGCAATGCCCCACCAATTTTTTAGCCCCAATTTTTTGTGCCCAGAATTTTTTTTATTAAAACATACAATAAAAACGAAAACCTTGCTCCTTAAAATGTACTTTGCCCCGCAAACCTTAAAACCAGGTTGTAGGCCTGTCGTTGGGTGCATTAGGCACGTTCATGTATTCGAGACGGTTGATATATAGCGATACGGATGCAATTTGTGCTGAAGCCAGAAGCTGGAATCATGACTTAAAATAAAACGTCATTTTGTTGAAAAAAGCTACACAACTAAGGAACAAGCAAAAGAATCCTAGCATCTGACAAAATTTTAAAGCAACACTGGTCAATATTTTGGTTTTTAGCGTTCTGTGTCTTCTACGCCAATCACTGAGCACGTTGAAGGAAAATAAACTAATGTTACGCCATGACGTAGATGGCATCACCATGGACAAGAAAAAACTGCGCCCTTCCACAATCATTTCCTGCTACGCGACTGTCTACAACAAGGCGCTTGAAGTATCTAAATAGAAAGGTTTATTTTAAAATGACACCATGTACGAACATAAAGGTCTGCAGGTGCAGCTTCGCAAGAATTGGCTGAGCTCAACAATAAACATCGGAATCCTGACAAATACAGTCAGTCTCTTGAAAGTTATTAAAGAAATAAGGTCGTCTTCATCACGAATCAAGAAACGAAAAAAGTTTAGTCTTATTGTAGGTACAAGTCAAAAGTAAACTGTTTTAACTTCGTAAACATTCAGTTGTGAAACGAAACGCAAATCAACACAAACACCATGTGGAAATGCACATCCTGCAGTTTTGAAAATATCGCAAGCGAATTTATTTATTTTCCGTTTATGCTTGCATGAAACTACGCCGAAAACCACCGTGTACAACCCACTCACCAGGCACGGCCCCATGTTAGGGGTCTGGGACTTTTCAGTGGTCCACCGTTCTGGAACGTCGAGTGACCATTGCTGCGGATTTCCGATTCTCCATTACTGAGCCTGTTGCGAGTTTGCATGACTTCTGACCAACACAGTTGCACGCTAACGTTCTATTTCACGGAAAATGATATCTACAAAGAAGGCTTCGCAATCAGGACAGAAAGGGCTTGCTTCCAAGCCAAGCGTCCAACCAATTAAAATCAACTAACTTTATAAGCGGACCACGTTTCTATATTTCCTAATTAGCTTGTGTTACAAAATTATTACTGAGAAGGAAATTGACAACTTGACTCCTCAACTATATGTTAACCGTGCATAATTCAATGCCCTACAATTTTTTATCTTCGCTCAAGAGCGGGCAACGTGTCTGGACATCTGCTATTTTCCAGGAATACATTAAGATGGTGGTAATTCCATCGGTGATAGTGAACGATACTAAAACTACAACAGTTTTCAAAGTATGGATTCAACTTGGAAAGCAACTACATTGCAGCATATTAATAAGCTGAGTACCTCAGAAATTATGAAGATGTTCCATTTGAATAAGACGACTGATCTGACAAACTCACTACGAAAAAACGAAGTAAAATGCCTTTATAAGTGGTGGCCTAACCCTAGCGTAGAAACTAACCGGTCCGCCATGTTTGCTTCGAAAAATCTACACTACAAAAAGTACTTCATAGTAACATGCTAAAACTAACCGATTAAATAAGACTTTTCTTCCCATAACTGTGCATTCCACAAACAATACGCTTACCGAATGACGTCAGAAAGCAATGCCATGAACATGACGCACAACTTCCGTTATTAAACTGCAAGGTAAGCTGGTGACCTATTTACCAAACTTCCTGAGTATGGTTTCGCATCTTCTATTTCTGGCAATCGCCATCATGTTGGATGGCTGTGTGGTAGCTGGTACTACCGCTACGAACTGATTTTACGGAACTGTCTGATGATGAGCGGTCATTCCGCTGCCAATAGGCAACTTTTAACATCGAAGAGCTTGACTGAGATTTCTACGAATGAGGAAACTTTTTCTTCCTTGCGATATGGCAAAAGGCGGTGGATAAACCGCAACGCAAGATACAGCGAAACCTGAACACATCGCAGACTGATCACCGAGTTGCTGCAAGACATCGTTATGTAGAGAGACATCGGGCAATGCAGTCAGGTTGCAAGCAATCATACTGGCTTATGGCTTGGCTACGTGGTGCTGAAACCTGACACCTTGATTTGCGGCAAAACACGCCGTGGCTCAGGCGGTGAGCGTATTCAAGTTTCTGCCGCAAAACGCACGTATTGTAGGCGTCAACCTGTTCACAGCATCACCGAATACCAATGGCAAGCCTTGGAAACTGTCGTTCCACCTCAAATGTATGATGCGACGTAAAATTGCTCCTGCTTTGTCTGCGTCATCAACGTTACGCTTTCGTCGCAGTTCAGTCGGACCTGCATCGATCGCTTGTCAATTTTTTGTGAGTAATGCACTGGGGCCTGTTCCATATGCAGAGCCTAGCAAACAGCAACATGTGACGCAGACCAGCTCCAGCTTTAACGATGTTTGCACGTTCTGGACTTTGGCAAAAATTATAAACAACTCACACGGCTGTTATAATTAACAAAAGCTGAAAAAAGAGTCTTTTTCAAGGAAACGGTCTGTGCTTGCCAAGTAGAAACTTTACAAACACCTATTCCATTTCTTCCCCTCGCGGACAGGTTTTGCGATAAAGCTTGTTTTTATCTTGCGACACAAGATGCGTTTGCTCAACATTAAACCCCAAAGAAGAATAGCCGCAAGTGTCAATGTCACTGTCCGTTTGGTAACCACAACCGCAAAGTGCAACTGGATTGTGCCAACCCGGACAATTTTGCGTATACTGCTTATTCACCATCGCCTTTCTAGACGCCACTCCGCCTTGCACTACGTCCTGCAACGCGCAAGTCCGAACCATCGCAAAGTTATGAAAGCGGAGCCCTGTCGGCCGATTCCTCGAAAGCTTACGGCAAACCTAGAGCTTTTAATTGGCATCCTACACCATGCAAACGAGGTAGCAGTTCACTTACTCGCCAACAATTTCCGCTGAACAGCTACGCGCGACTACGCTTCTGCAGAGAAGCGCGATCGACACCGGGTGCACTGGGCGACCACCACCAAAGACACAATCTGACGAGCTGAAATCGTGCAAGCTGTCTCACGGGAATAGCCGATGCCGCTGTTGCGTTGATGGTGAAGTTAGACGAATCGTGCATTTTGTTATTGCGGGACGACTTCCCGATCGTAACTTGGTTATGAAGTCACATCACAATGCTGGCTGGCCACGTTTGCCACAACGCTCTGTGCTTCGTTTGTCTGTCTTTCAGCAGTAGAAATCGGCTCCAGCATTTAATGCAATACTGTGCGCTGTTGTAACAGCCAATAACGGATGATCAACACGCGGCGCCCTACATCTTAAAGGAATTTAGCCAGAGCGCAGCCTCGTAGGGCACAGATTTTGCAGGAGCCTCGTCTGTGTTGTGAAAGGCGCGCACGAAACAAAGTAAATTCATTACGTTACCACAACCAGTTGAGAAAATGACGTTTGTAGATTCGTGATCGAGGGATCTTGGAGGATTGCCTCAAGCGAATCAGCGACTTAACAACAGCGCCGCACTTGTGGTTTGTTTCTCGGACAAGTTCACTTCAGCATTGCTTGAAAAGGAATGTGCCCGCTTGCTTCTAAAGTTGGTGTTTGACGCCGAACGAGGTCTACTGCTGGTATTGAGCAATTAATTTTCAAATTTTCTGAACCATCCATACGTTAATCCCAAATGCATACGGACAAAACTTTACTTGCTTTTCTATCTGATTGATTTTCTGATCTGAATCGTCAAAGCAATGCGACACAGTCCTACGTCTGGCCACGAGAATCTCGTTCTGTCAAGACTAAGGGATGCACAATCTTTTCGCTATTGCCGGCCGCATTAGGTTGATTTCAATGAATTACGGCCACAAGTGACTTCACATTTTTATTTTTTAATTGCTTCTGTTCTGCTTCCACACACTGAGGCTAGCCTGCTTCCACTCGTCTGTTTGGCCGTTATTCTGCTTAAGTATCCTCATACAGCAGACAAAAAGCTTTTATTAATGCACAGCCGCTATAACTTAACATATATTCTAAATTGCATGTGCACGGCCGCATACATTTTAATTCAATGCCGCAAGTTGTGCACCTCTGGTCTGGATTGGACTCTAGATTCCACAACTTCAAGCTCTCGATTTGTCGTTTGCGCCTGGCAACTCCCAGCGGCAACCGGTTAGTGACAGTGACAAATGCAGTTCCCCGCATTTATTCGTCACTGCACTCTTGAGTGTGCTCCACTGTCGGTCTGACAAGCGCTTCTCCTCATGTTACAGCTTGCTGGGAGGTTGATCCTGCCTGCTTCCCGACTGAACGCCGTTGATATCGCAGTGATGATCTCGAAATAGAAATTCCAGCAGAAGGTCGAGCGATTTACATGCTTACCGGCGCAGTCTCATCCAACGCCACGCTCAGTTATCTTGAAGAGTTATGTAACAAGCAACAATGACGACATGTGCTGGTGGCTCAGGAAGCTCTCTTTCAGCACTTGCACACACAAAGCCTCGTGCGGTTGGCAAAACTAGCACTGCTGTGTTCGGCGACTGGCCGAAATATGGCGTAACGGAATTGGGAAGCTTGCGCAGCAACATATTTTTTCATGAGTTGATGCGCGTTCTGCGAATGATTGTGTTTCGGATTTTTGTAGGCCGAATTGATGAAAGCGTGTGTCAGATTCCATCGCGACCGATTGCCTTGGGCCTGTTTGTTCAACTAACGCAACAAAACGGACAAATACCATTACAGTGGATATACCATGAAGCGCTGTTGCATTGGGCGGAAAATTTAAGCAACCCTGATCTATTGTTTGAACTCAGCTATTCGACCACACCGCGCACCACCGTTAGCGCAACGAGAATGCAACTTAAGTCTCGCAGCCATTTCACAAATTAGGCAGCACGTGGCTCTGCTAACGATGGACTGAAGGTGGCCGCGAAGTTTCACAATTCACAACTGCCAATTTCGTGATTTATGTACATGCGGTTAGACGTGACTCGCAGCAAGAGGTTAAAGTAATTGCAGATGTGAAAACTATTGTACCTAGAGACAACTACCTACCAAAGGTTTAAAAAAAACTTATTTTTTTGACAAAATTGCTTTTGCACAAGTAAAAAAGCAGTGTCTTACTACGAGAATAAAAAGTTTTAGCAAATGCGGAAATTGATTTCCATGTCAGAAGAAAAGCGCATCGTAAAATCTATATAAACTTTGTAAAAAAAACGTTTTTGATATTGGTATTCAGCGCCAAAGCTCATGTGCTTTTGTTCATTGTAAAGGATAAGCGTGCTGTTCAGCGAAGGATCGGAAATAGCTGGTCCTTTCCAATGTTGAAACAGTAGATGAAGTTTGACCTCAAGATTGTTAATCGTTTTCAGACCTTAAATATCTGAAACGAGCAAGTTTACCTGTCAGTGCACTGATTCAGACAGAAGCGAACCGCGCAGAAACCGAAGTGCCCAAGAAAACAGTCATATGAGTGTTGGATCTTGATGGTCTGAAGATTTTGCGGTGTGGTAAAAATTCCTATACCATGCTTTAGTTCTTTGTTATCAGTCTTTAAATTAACGAACTCCAAACTTTTTGACACAACCGATGCAGCTATAAGAGCGAATTCAACCTATTACGTCATCTAACTCGTTTTCCGACAAGTCTTTAATTCAAATGCCGATTTTCAAGTCTGAACAAATATGTTTAAAAGGATATTAAGTTTTAGGCCGTAGTTGAGTCCATAATCCGACCACATCATAAAAAAGATTGAATGTAAACAGTAAACAGTTGGTTGATTTTGTCAAAGCTATATCACAAATGGTTGAAACTGATAAACTTTTCTTATCTGCATTAGAACTAACAGAAATTGTGTAGCAGGTGATGTCCTGATAGGAAATAAAACGGTTGATGAAGTAAAGCCACACCCTAATGCTTAACAGAAAACTGTCCAGTTCTCGAACATAAAAAAGAAAAACTAAGCAAACCAGACTGCGCATGCCGCTCAGCTTGAGAGCATAGAAGATTCGAAGAAATGTATCCGGGGAATATTAAATATGGCTACTTCAACGTGTTGAAAGCTTTCAATTGGCAAAGAAATTAAAGTTGAAAACGACAAAACAAAATAAGGGGGCATGGAGAAAACCTGCGCCCCGAATAATTTTTTTGACTGCCCAAGCCGGGTCAGAAGAAAAGTGCATTTCTCGGTTGAAACCCCAGCTCTTCAAGCAACTCAAGAAGATCGACTTTCCCTGGTTTATTAATTACAAGGTAAGCAACTATTAAAAACAACCGAAAGCGTAAAACATAATGCAGCACAATGCCCTATATGCGGGTACTCGGACAAACTGCAACAGGAAACAGGTAGCTACACCAGCATTCTAAGTCCTGGGCATGACACCAAGCAGCAATTCTCTGGGCATGCTGAGTGCAGTCTTCTGAAAACTGAGAAACTCTGCGACCTTAGCCCTTGCTCGCTTAGGAATTGTTTCAAATCGATCACCATCCTCTCAGGTAGAGGTTTTGTGGCGCACACCAGACTTGGACAACTAGATAATCCTACTTTTGTAATTCGATGAATCAGAGCGGAATGACGGCGATTCTAATTCTACTCTAATTTGCTAAAAGCTTCAGTGCTCTCATTTTAGTTCTAATCTAATTTCCGGTTTTTCCAAAAGTGCTTATTTTCTAACGGCATTTTTTAAAGATGAAATAAGAATACACCCTCATTCAAGGAAAGTGAAACAAAATGGTCACAAATGCCAAGCCGCCATCCCATCTTTAGCCATACAAGCGAATTGTAACAGGGCGAAACGAGCCAATTTTGGCGTATGGACCTCTTATTCTCATGCTTGTGAAAATGAATCCCCATGAATTGAACGTGGTTTAAACTTCCTTTGATTCATCAAATTCGAATTTCAGTTCAATTTCTGGTTTTCACAAATCCGATAATTTTAATCTAATTTGTGACAGCTCACTTTTCGCTAATTTTAATTCCAATCTAATTTATGAAAGCTAAAAAAATTCTAGTTGTCCAAGTCTGGCGCACACAACAGCACGAGGTAATCGACAAACACGCCGGCACGGGTCAGTAGCAGTTATCATTACAGCGGTGTGGAAAAGCTTGCACGGAACAAGAATGGGGAAGCAGCTATCACCAAACAAATGTAAAGCGTACAGAAAAGGGAAACTTGGAAGTAACTTATGGATTAAAACATTTCAATCATGGTAAAATCGTAGATTGCATATTTACTGGACGCTCCAATTGATGATGCTACCTGCTCTGACAAATATCAAATAAATGTAAAGGAGGATTTTCAGCCAGTTTTCAACAAGTTTTGAATCAGATGAAGTCACTTTCACTAAACTTTAATATTTTTTAAACTGGTTATTAATGATTGCTTGGCGGTGTTCATCGATGGATTTGTTTTTTGCAGAGATACCTGATGATGCTCTTAGCTAAATGAATAATATTTTTAGCGCATCTCAAAGCAACCCTGGTACTGCCTTGCTCCTTAACGAAGAGAATCACGTAGGTACGCATTCGGGCCTACGAAAGAATTGTCGTTAAAGTCGAAACCTTTAAAAAACATTCACTGCCGCTCAATTGCTATGGTTTCTTTCTCGTCTTTGAAATTCTTAACTTTCGCCAAATAAACTCAAGTCAACTCAGGGGCGTAACGAGGGGGGCAAGGCGGGCACAATTCCCCGGGCGCCAATTCACTATGGGGGACGCTGGATCACTGCAGGGGCGCTGAATTACTGCTGGAGGCGCCGAAAATTCCCAACAGTGTCACAAGTACTTTTTCGATACAGTAAATTTGCCTTCGAAAGAATTCAGATTAGGGGCGCCAAACTTCGAACATGGGGCGCCGAATCTGTTTTTTGCCCCGGGCGCCATCTAACCACGTTACGCCCCTGCTGCTGCTGAATCCAGAATCGTTACTTCAAGTACATCAATGCAGTATCACCATTCAGGCGACCTATACAGCTTTCAATGCAATACTCATAGTGCAGGTCATAAAAAGGTAATATTATCATACAAATGGGCGATTTTCGGTCTTCGATTAAGCAATGGTTTTCAACCTTTTTTGTACCGCTACTCATCATAGCAACCCATTACAACCCAACGACCCCCATCTAAAACTCGAATGAATGAAGTGTAATACAGTTGTGTACATAAAATATCAACTCACGACCCCTTCAAAAATGGCTCACGACCCTTCTGGGGATCACGATCTCCAGGTTGAAAACCCACTGGATTAAAGCATTTATCTGCTAACCACAAGAAAAGGAAACGATTTCATGGCAATTGAAAGCATGACCGTGAAGGGACCACTAACATTTTTAGGACCTGCTGTTATGTGGGAGTGATGCCACGAAGCTGTCAAGCAAGCGGCAATTGTGACGTATGTGTGTTAGCCGGGAGGTGTGACAGGAAAAAGGAAACGGAACACAGAGAGCAAACTGCAGCTCAGGCGCGGAGACAGGACAAATACTTTTGCTGCAATGATAACCACCAACTGCATTTTAGCGTAAAGCTGTCTAACAGTGGAGAAACGTAAAAATTCATTTATCGGGTTTGACGTACTAAAACTTGGGCATAGTGTACCATGCGTTTTAAACCGATCATGCTGGTGCACTATTTTTTAACTCCAACGAGTGAAAAGCAATATAACTGCTGACGCAATCACGCTTGCTAATACGACAGCGTTCAACGCAAAACCGCCGCTGTGCAGGTAGGTGGAATTGTTTCTCTAAATATTGTTTCGATCCCCTTTCTTTTACATGACAACATATGAGGTTATGACTGTTACAAAATTGATAAACCTTGGCAAGCGGGTCTTGATTTTTGAGCTCCCGCCCAACTGCAAAGTTCATCTAAGTGACCATGGTTCATCTAAGTGACCATCTAAGTGACCTGCAAAGTTCATCTAAGTGACCAACCCCGACTGCTGCGGATGAATCGTCACTGTTTCTTTGTTTCAAGTTAAATACAGGAGCTCCCAGTAGATGGAGTTTTGTCTTGCGTCGATG
>JGI24021J15306_10003131_pt1 | contig 18457 bp, 13 predicted proteins | sample Ectturendosymbi1_FD_15306 | JGI IMG/M metagenome (IMG submission 15306)
TATTTGCAGTACCACATGTTTGCTAGAAAAGCGTTTTACGTAAAGGTAAAAAATGAGATCCCAAGTTCATTAAAATCCAAGCCGATTTGTAATCATTTGGGCCAAAACGTTCAACCAAGCAATGCTTGCTAGAGCGAGGGCATGGCAGACACCCCTAAAAAGGATTGCTTCAACCGCAAACATTCTTATCTTTTGAGGTCTCGAAATTGAATCCGGTGGACGTGTAGTCAAACAGTGATAATTGTGCTCAGTTTCTCTGTACATTGGTAGAAGAGAATTAAAAACTGTTGTTAATAAAAAAAACATTGCGTTTCTGTCAATCCACACCTCCGCTGCATATAGTTAGCCGCGTGTGAAAATGAACTTTAGGCATTTTGGTGGCTGCAGTTTGAAACACCTCATATTGCAAGTGTTAAAGTTCACGATGAACAAAAGTTTTTAAAATTGAGTCTCTAGGTTCAATTGTTTCATTTGAAAGCAAAGCAAATAAAATTGTGTTATCAAGAACTTGTCAGGTGTCTTGGTATGTCCTTTTACAATGGTATAGTGAAAAATGGATTCCGTGCATCGTTCCAAAATGTAGTCTATTCATGAACTTGGGTAACTTCGTAAAGCTTTATCCACGCGTTTATTGCCTCACAGCATATGGCCATAGTCTGTATAAGTTTTTAAAGCTGCTTTTGTTAACGCTTTGTTTTGATCAGTTATTTAACACTGCACTTTCCTGTGCTGAGAATGACGAGGCTGTCTGATTTATTTTGCTACTGAGACAATTTTCAGCTCTCAATAAAAAAACAAGAAAAACAAGAGATCAAGAGATTTCAAATGCAAACAGTATTTTCCGTCGATACCGTACGGAAAAATGCTTAACATGGAGTTTATGTCGGACTTACAAGCAGTCTTAATTTCTTGCATCTCGTCTCAATCTTATTAGTCGCAAATTGTAAAATCTACTGTCTGTAGGCCTAGAACATCTGGCCAAAAATAGCATTGCTTATCTGCTTTGCAATCATTGTGGGGCAACTGGCTTCTTTATTTTTGTCTGTGGTCGGTAAATATTTGAAGGCGTTTTCGTTTTGATGTGGGAAAATTATCAATACTATGATTGCCTTATTATATGTACGATATTGCGTTACTATATATATAGTCACTAGCACTGGCATACAGGGCCGACCCTAGCAGATGCGGGGCCCAATGCAAGACCAAGGCGCGGGGCCCCTCTGAGCAGTGATTTTATAACGTCATCGTGTTCAGTCAACCGTGTTACGATCGTGTAGAGCGCAGATATACAGTGCAGCACTAACACGAGAACTGACCACGTTTGCTAACGTTCGAGAGGAAATTTGCTAGTTCTGACGAGAGCGTTCTTCTTTCGCAATGAAATTTATATGGCGTTTCTACTGAATTCTGAAGCGCAAGTGTATCTGACAAAAATGAACAATCTACCCAAACACCATGGCGCGGGGCCCCAGAGGCGCGGGGCCCAGTGCAGCTGCATCGGTTGCATCGGCTTAAGGCCGGCCCTGCACATACATATCGGAAGGCAGTGTTAGACATTGTATTGAGCCACACATTACTTTCGAATTCCGTGATCATTTCGGCACAGTTCTGTATGTGAATGACTTTTCTGATTTACTCTTGCAAAGGTTATGTTTCGAATGTAGGCCTAATGTAAATTCTGAAATTAAATTCATAATAAAAACTATGTAATGAACCAAGTGTGGCAAAAACATGCACTGTTATAAAACTGCATGTTTTTTGCTAGATATTTTCCTAGATTGAGCGGAGGTGAATCCAAAGTGCTTACATGCAACGCTTTATCGGATGAACTGATTGCTTTCGTTGCAAAGTTTACATTTATTATTATTGCCATGTTGCTTGAAGCATTGCAGCCTCTATTGCTTCGCTTTTTCAAACCTATTGACTGTTCACGAAACCGCCTTGTTATATTACTGTATCGAGTATTGATACTAATCGAGTACAGGTATTAAATAATCGATTACAGGTACTATATACAAAAATAGTTTTGGTTATGAGCTTCACGTTTTCTTTCAAACTAACACAACATAGGCGAACACGGGTTCTATTTCATTGAGACATTGTCACTGATGAACGCAGATACACGTAAAGCAAAGGAGGCCACAAATTGAAATCCTGATTTTAGAAAGTATGCGAAAGAAGTTCTGCTGATAGTCGTCGAGCACCCAACTGCAGCCACACCTTTCTCTGAACCAGCCACGTAAACAATCACGACCTGCATCTTACAAATAATTTTTGCATAAAATTGTTGCTTACTGCTTTGATGGCAGTGACGCCTGCCTTTGATGAAAACAAAACTTTTCAGTAAATTGTATGTTGACCTGTGCTCTTCTGTCTAATATTGAAATCACAATCTCGGTTTCATATTTCACGTTAAGAGCACTTAGAACAAGACGAGAAGTGGTATCAGTGACGTTTATAACTGTTGAGTATGAACGAACGTGAACAAAATTTGCTCATGACCTTGTCCGTTGATTTTTCGATTTTTTCAGGAAAATACAGCATAGTTTCGGGGTACATGACATTCAATGCAAGATCTGTAACAAGAGAAACAGTTATAGGAAGGAGATAACCGATGAAAATTTACTGTCGTATTTTTAATCGTTAGGTCTTGATGTGGAATTTTCAAACAATATGTCATGATGTGGACATTGTATTTCATCTTATAAAGTGCGTTTGTTTGATGTACTTTGGCTGCGAAAGCAATACAATGTAATAATAATTTTATGCAGCCTTATACGCCACAAGTCGTTCTACCTCCATATACGCCTTCATCAAGTACTAGTCCCGTTATTGGAGCAGTGGAACCAAATCCTCAACAAAATCTTCCTTACCTTGTAAGTGTTTTCGCAAGTGTTGGAAATGTGTGTTGTGTATGCTGATCTACGTGTGAAAAGATGCGATTAAAAAATAAAGAACACTAAATTTTGTTTTAATTAAATCAGGAAAACACTCTGCTTGAAAGCCATTATGACAATAATTTTTCCACTGACAAATTTGTTTCATCAATTTTGGAATTTTGCAACACATTCAAAAAATATTTTGTAAATAAATGAGAGCTATTTAAAACCATGGTTGTCCATTGACTCAAAATTTGACAATGAAGCTTAGCTTTTATATGGAAGAATGCATTATTATTTTATTTAGCTTTTAAACGGAAGAATGCATTATTATCTTTTTGTTCCATTCAATACAAAACAACAGAAGAATTTTACCTGCACCTTTAGTGATCGTACTGCATCTTAGTTCAGTCTCTACTTGCAATGGCCGTGAAAAGCACCCATAATTCATAATCTCATTTTCGTACCTGCTTTTGCTCTCAGGAAGGTAAATGTAGATTTTTATTTAATTCCAAGCTTTTACCTTTTCAAACTTTTGCATATGCGCTTGTATTCTTTACCATCCCCTGTGTTGTAAACCATAATTCCGAGAAAAACGAGAACATACAAAAATAAGCAAAACTAATGGTTCTAAGCTGTTCATCGAAACTGACAACATGCTTTGCATACGGTGAGGTGCGCGTACATTGAGCATCTTGGTCAGTTTCGATGAACCGCAACCTTACAGGCTCCACTGGTTTTTGGAAACGCATCCTGGTGTTAGCTCACTTTTTGTGGAAGAACCCTCGACAGTTAGAAGTTGACGCTGGCTTTTCATCTTTGCGAATTTTCACAGTTTGACTCAACCACTCTTGCTTATTTGCGGCTTGCGTTAAGGATCGGTGCATGTTCACCACCTCTGGCAGTTGGTGGTGGTGGAAGTTACTGAAGAGTGGTAGTTGGTTGGTGGTGGAGGTTACTGAAGTATTTTAAGATGAAGACTAAGACTTGGTAGTTTGTATTGACTTGTAACGTTGTTTCAAAATTGTTGGTTTTCTTGTTGGAGTTAAAGTAAAGAATTTAAGGAGTGGAATACACGAAATGGCTGTTTTAAATATACACATTTGTAAATGTTGGATTTGTTTGCGCAAAATGCTCTCCACGTTTCTTTTTTTGGATTACTAGCTGGTAAACAGACGTGGATTTGGTATGAGGCCAACAAGGTACTTGCCTCAGGTTTGTTTGTTTCTAAAACGCTAGTCCTTCATGATTTTGATGTAACAGTGTTGTATTTGCTCTTTGCTCAAGTTATGCCAGAATGCCGTTCCGTCGTCGTTGATATGACCCTGGAGTCGGTCACATAAATCAAAATAATTACCTTGATCTTGTGATACGCACGTTTGCTCTGTTGGTATAGGGGAGAACGGGGTATGTTGAACCAGTGGGTAAGTTGAACCATCCCCTGTTTTAACTAAATGAAGCGGTCCAGAAACTGATGCGTGACGCCTATTGTTTGAAGCCTGCGAAGAATGCCTTTTGGTTGATGACTCAGATCCAAAATTATTTGGTGCAGAAAGCTGGCAAGTTGGATGTGTTTTTGTGCGCTCAAGGTGAAAAACTGAAAATGTACTTTGCTGTTTCATAATTCATAGTGGGAAAGGTATTTGTTTGATGTCGTTACTTCTTCAAGGCGTTGGTCCATCAGAGTTCATCACCTTGTGTTGGTACAGCTGGACATTAATGCTTTGACATAAATTAACTTTCAAGTTGCAATTCTCCTTCGGGGTAAGTTGAGCCATTCAAGTCGTGCAAGTTGAACCATGGTTCAACTTACCCCACTTGATCCAAGTTGCTAGTTGTTGTTTGTTTGATTAGTTAGTGTTGTTTTTAATCATTGCAATTATAAAAAATTCTTTAATAAAAAAAAAATTGTGCTTCTATTTTGGAAGATTTTATGACAGCCGCTTCAGACGACACTGTAGCAAAAAGCGCTTTAATTTTAAAAACTGCGAGCCAATATAAACTCAATCGTGATACTTAAAACGATTCATTGACCGAAACGCCTCAGTAACGAAACATCTTTGTGGTTATGATGCTCTCAGTGATGAACTCAAAACGTTTAGTGATGGAATGGAAAATGATTTGGCAAAACGTGTGAAGGAACGATCAAATTTTTTTCTATCAAAAAAGACGATTGGGGCGATCGCTCCCCCTAAAACCTACAAAAGTAACTCTATTCACCATTATTTTGTACAATTCGGAAAACAACATTCACAATTTAAGGCCATTTTGCCGTCCATTGTTTTGTCACAGCAGTTTTGTGATGTATACTTCATCTTCCTCACAGTAGTGACGCAGTAATGAGACTTGAGTAACCAAATATTACTGAAGTCTCCCTCCCTAACTATACTGGCTTTATATGCCCTGCTGTGAGCTTCACTGGCAAAAACTTCTTTCATATGTTACACACATTGGTTGGGAGTATTGATGCCATAATTAGAGAATGTGAAGGAAAGTTTTGAAAAGAGGAAGAAATGACCCTACAACAGGAAGACCAGCTGTCACTTTTGACTTTGGTGACGAGTGGTGCTTTTCTAATTGGGACATTGTAAAGATACTCCCGTTTCCAGATGTCCCTGGAACCACAAAAAGACAAAAGAAACATGTATTTTCATCGGACTTCAAAAATCAGATAAATTTACTCAAGTAAAAGTAGGTCTACTCCGCCTCTTCCTCATGCATCAATGGTTAGATGTGTTTACAACGGATTTAAATATTTTTGAATACATTCACGCAAGTGTGAATATTCCGACATTTCATTCTGCATCAGTTCTTTTTTGTGGCAGATATTTGTTTTGGTTCAACTTACCCCACGCATGGGTAATTTGAACCGAAAAAGTGATGTATTTCGTTTTCAATTTATGGTAAGAATATAAAAGGCTATGTCAAACAACCTACGTGTAAATGTGTGAAATGGTTTTAACTGCCAAATGCCCCAATTCAGGTTTCTAGTGCCTCTACCAAAGGAGCAATGGCAAAAAATGTAAAAAATGGTTCAACATACCCCGTTCTCCCCTACGGTTGAATGAGCAAAAAATTAAGTTGTTTTTCTTTGCGAATGGTTGGGTGCATTTGCTGATTGATTGACGACGATGACAACTTTTTCAATTTCCATTGCAGTCAACGTATTTTGCACGAAAATAAATTTGATCGACACTCATTTGCGTTGCTAGACATTTGCTTATGAGCAAGCATTATAACTGGACTTTAGTTTTATTTTTTGTTTATGTCATAGTCCACTTCTGCATCACGTGGTTAGTACACAAGTAATATGAAAGTCCTACATATTTTTTGCTTTGTTCTTCAAAAAGGAATGTCTTTTCTCCGAAAAACAACTTAAACTTACTTATTTCGTTTTTTTTAATGTTAACCCCAGAAGAATATCGCAAATGAAGCAAATTAGTTGATAGAATGTACATTTGACTTAATTCTGGAATTCTGTAAAATGTGGTTTACTACCAGTGCAGCAAGAATCGAGAATAAAAAATTGTTCATTTTACTGGATCAACCGGAATCTTACAGTAGATCTATTCCTAGGAGGAAGAATGCATTGGACAAAAAAAAGATAACGACGTGGAATAATTGTATCAAAGGCATGACAGTCGAAAGAAGTGTAGCGCGGTGGTTGAAAGTTTGGTATTTTTTGCGCTATACATGGTTTGGGAGCAACTTGTTTTAGAAAATGTCAACATCTTATAAGCCTGCCAATACATCTAACGCTTCACGAGTTTCTAGGCTCAAATAAATTTAAGGCCATGTCACTGGGAATCACTTCATGTTTTAGCGACGTGATAATTTTTGCATTGAAAGTGTATTTGCACAACCACTCGCAGGTTCGTGAGTTTGATGTATGCTAAACTTCAGACCACAACAAAAACACATTCCTTGGCCTCAATGGTGCAATGTTTACAGCTTATACAAATGTTGTTTTGCATGAAGAACATTTTTTGAAGATTTTAGCGGATGAAACGTGAAGTCTGTGGTGGACGCCTGTTTGGTAACTGCAGTCCGCAAAAAGTCGATGTTTACTTTTGGTCTTCACTTCTAAAAACTATCGGAAGGGACCCAAAATTCTGCCGCACGATACTCTTACCGAGATATTTTGAAAAATGATTTGTGGGCTTTTTACTGCCGCCTTGTCATAAAATTCTTAATATCGTAGATCAGTTGCTGTTGGAAACATCTTTATGTCATACAATTGGCTTCAACCTGTTAGTGAGAAGACCCATCAGTGCTGTTTCGTTATACTCGCTTTTGTACTCCTGGCGGAGTGTCACGAGTGGTCTGCTCTTTTTCTTTAAACATTGGAATCTTTTATTATGCTGTGTACCTCAAAGCCCTCTACATTCAGTTCCATTTGAACCTGCTGCTGTTTAACAATATGGTAGTCATGCTATGCTTGTGCGTTGCAGGAACCACCTCCGCCCTACACCACAGTCATTTCCAGACCCCAGCCGCCAGGATCGCCTACAGACAATACCTCGTCACCAAGTGCTCCCAGCGAAGCACAAAATACCTCTAGATCATACGTAACAACTGCGTCAACGCAATAGCAGTGCGCTGATATCCAAAAGTTTTTGTTTGTCTATTATTACATGCTAAGCATGCTGCAATAGTTACATACAGCAAGATGTCTTTCTCACGCTCTACGTTCTTAGTGTGCGACCCGCACAAGTTTCTTTCGTTTTCAACCCCGACATGAGTAACGTACGGTCAGTTTACGACAAGCATCGAATCGTTTATATCATATTCCTTGCCAGTGGTTCAGCTATCACCAAAATCTCACGGCGTTTGTCGAAAAAAGGAATTACCACCAAGACCTTTCGTTTTCCCGTGTCTGCCCAGCAAATTGCGCACGTGTGATTTAGACCCCAGGAAAAACTTTCCATTGCGAACCAGTTTTTGAGCAATTTCTTTCAGCGCAGCCTTTTCATTCCTGGTTAAAACATAGTCTGCAACTGGTTTCCAGCCACTTGACCGGCACCGTCGTGGCAGAAAATTCGATAAAATAAAATACTGTAACTGTTTCTCGTGGCGTGTAAAGCGGGCGTGCGGGAGTCCTGTGACATTTAGTTGCACCAACTCGAGCAGTGGTTGCAATTCCATTACCAATTCGTTTTGTCTGATAAAAGACAGTATTGTATTACGTTTTACTTGCATTTTTCTTGCTGTACAAGAATGCCAGTTACCCATCGACAAACTTTAACATTGTTTTCGTCCGTGTATTTTTTACGTTCGCGAATCAGATTAATAAGAATCGTCGCGTTTGAATTTCAATGTGAAAGGTTTAGTCTTGGCTGCGAGTTTAGGCAGGCACTTCGGCTAGAGGTTGCAACTGATGCTTGGATTTTGAGTTTATACAAAAAATATAATAGTTGCTTTTAGCTATCATCATTGTGGCATTGCTATTCACATTTATGAATTATTTGCAATTATAGCCTTTCACAATTAATTGCGAGGTAAAGATCGATATCGATACCAAGCAAGTTGGGAACCTCTGAGCTAGAGCCTGACAGCTACGAGCATCGATTGCTTTTTCCTTTGAATAACTGTGGAACCGCTGGATCGCAGTGCAATCATATTTAATGTTACGATTACTTGCAGTGTGTATAAAACAGCTCTTGTTGTTGCCGTGTACTCAAAGGGCCACAATGTTGGAGAGGAGATATTTTGTTTAAATGTGTATGGCTTTTCCTTTTGGTCCGAAATTGCCGGATTGTGGTGAATTCGACCATGACAACCAGGTTGCTGAATGCCATTCTGCAATAATCCCGTGAACACTGATTCTGTAATCAGCAAACTACATTGCTTGTGGTCATTAACAAACCAAATACAATTGAAAGCGTTTGAATAAAGGAACCGCATATGTCATAAGCGGGTAACAGTGCAAAGAATAAACGGTGAGCGAAAAAATGCCTATTCAATCATAAGCTAACACATAACAGGGCGTTAATAACATTTAATAGATCATCCTCAACAAGGTTAACAAGGCACCCGCCACCGCTCCTACTGAATCAACAATTAAAAGCAAAAATTTGAAAACTGTTGAGCAAACTTAGCGAAAGGGGCAGGTGTATGGCGTAGGTATTCTCAGTTGCTGAGTTTTCAATGAGCAAATGATTTTGTCCAAATAACTGAGCCACGGTATGTTTTACCAGAAGCTATTAGGATAACTCTGTGGAGACTGTAACATGATTCAACTAAGCCGTAACAACATAGGAAAGTTGCATTTAAAAGGTGATCAGGCTTTTGCCTCGCAAGCTCACGTTGTTTCCGTAAAACCGGAATAAACCCAAAATCTGAAATGTCTGGGAGAAGCAAACCCTGCGATTCGCTGATTGACACTTGACAAGCTATATTCGTTGCATGCATGAGAACCTAGCTAGGGAAGCATATTCATCGAAACACATTGTTGCTCGTATATAAGTCGTTCAGAAATTTCTATTCATTCTTTTAAGGTGACTTTTTACAATTAGGTAATTTTATTAGGTAATTACTGTGGCTACCTGCACCCATACAGGGTAAGAATCCCTGAAAGATGAAAACTATTTGTGTGGGTTAATGATTTTACCAACAAAATTGACCATGTCAAAAATTTCTTTCCTTTTAGTGAAAATTTATTGGCCAAACAAACGTTGAGCATTATTTACCAACACTTCTGAAAATGGTGCAAAATTCGATAAATCAAGAACTGCTGTTTGATAACAAAGCAAAGATTTGAATATTCGCATACTTGGACGCAAAGCACAGAAGGACTGAAGAAGAAAAGGAGCAATCATTCTAGGTTTTCGCATAACACAATCCAAATACATTCTTGCATCCATATTTGCTTACAGTTTGTCACAGACATTTGAACAAAATCGTTACGTAAAGACTACATTTTAGTAGCAAAATCTAATGAAGCAAAAAATGTTCAAAACGTCAAAAAACAATTGCCATTACGGATAAATTCAAGCTGCCTTCCGAAAAAGTGGTGAAAACTTGTAACAGTTTTCCAATTGTCGCAACTTTGGTAAATGTTTAATCGAGTTGATTGCCAAAGATGTTGAACCTGCCACGAGCCTAGGACCTAGTATGATTTTATAAATTCTACCTACCGTTCTATAACACCTGGTACTGGAGCAGGAGGCCTAGTTCCTGCAATGAAAAACACTAAAAAATAAAAAATATAACGAAAGGAGACAAAAGAAAGAACATCACCATCTTTCGAGCAAAATTATTAACATTTTAAAGCCGAAGTTTATGCAACATTTCATTCAGATGGAAGAATATCAAGCGTATGGCGGCATAAATCTTGGTCATGCACTATTGGTCGCACCGATTTCCTCTTAAACTGTCCGACCAGTGATGCATCACGTTAGCCAGGAGACTCACATCAAGGCCTCCTAGAAAAGAGAGGAGACCTCTTTTCATGGAGGCCTTGCTCACAACCCACAAACATGAGTCATTCATAAACAGAGGGCAGAAGGGCAGAGAATGGAATGCGCTTTCGGGCCACAGGAATGTTTGTGAAAAATTGGTATAAACCTTGCAAGATTTTGGGAATTTTCTACCTAACTGCCAAACTTTAGAGCATACAACTGGGATAGACTTAACACTTTCATCAACACTAAAAAAGCCTTCAAAAAAAATTTTTTTTTTATTTTTTATTTTTTTGACTGAAGATGGATTAAGAATATTCCGAAACGTCTCAAAATAAAACATGTATAGTTTTTTGAAGGCTTTTTTAGTGTTGATGAAAGTGCCAAACTTTAAAATTTTGAAATTCACCACTATCTTTAAATGCTTAATCCAGTATTGTAGCAACTGTACGTCCGAATTCCCGAAAGAATTTATTTTTCAGCCAAGTTTGCTGATAAGTGTTTTAATTGCATTAACGTAGTCCATATTTGGCAACACTGTTCAAATGTGGAATTTTTTTAGCAATGGCTGTAAAAAGTAATACAAAGTTCGTTATCTGTCCCAAACGAATTGTTCCCTTGCGTCCGTCATTTTATTGTTCTATTTATCAGAAATATGTGGAAACTTGTGGCTCTAGGGGGAATTTGTGTTTTTTGGGATGGGGGTGACTTGCGGGAACGACTCTGAGTGCATCCCTGCCTGTATCTACTAAACGGTTGCCTGTATCTGGACCCCAAAGACATTTCTCGAAGCTTTAAAACTGCAGTATATTGGGGGCTGTTGTCTACGATCGAGATCGGTCTAATGAGAAACTAAATCAGTTCTCTTCCTTTTAAACCTAATGTCGTTAAAGATGTATACTTCTTATAAAGACAAAGTGTACTAGTGCGTTGGCGTTCTGTTCAAGTCTTTTATGTTGTTGAGCATATGTTGCTTGGTCCAAATTGCTTTCATATTTTGCTCTCTATAAATTTTTTTCTTACGACACAATTTTAGTATTTGAATTCAACAACATATTGCAAATTAATTTGTCAGTTGCATCCCGTGCTATGATGCCTGTGGAAAGAATTTGAGAAGAGAAATTTTGATGTGCACATGGCTGGTTTCTACTTTTCCAGTTTAGGCCTACTATACAGGTTCATCAATGTGGATGTTTGCAAATGATACCTTCCTATTTTGATCATCAAACAGTCCCATTCAGATCCACAAAACTATTCCAGATGTCTTGCCTTTGCTTGAATCTTGGTAACGCAAATGAGGCATTGATCATGGGCGTCGGAGGGGGATGCAAGGGAAGACTTGTCCCCCTGCTATTTTTCTCTTAGCCTAAATTTTGGCAAAAAAGTTTGTTCTATTAGTTCCAAGTGGGTAAAATGAAATTTCATCACTGTTGGTTCCCCTGAAAATATCCTTTTGGTTACCCCTGGAAAAATCCTTTTGTTTACTCCTGGAAAAGTCCACTATTGCCCCGTTCCCCGAAAAAAATCTTTCAGACGTCCATGGCCATGACTTAAATTATGCAAAATTCAAGTATGACTACAGTAGAGTTCGCCTATAACGACTTCAGCTATAACGTCAGTTTGCCTATAACGATGCTTTTTCTTTGGTCATCTTTTACATGTATTCCAGTTCGGTTATAACGACTTCGGCTATATCGTCTCTTCGCCTACAGCGTCACTTTTTGTCTGTCCTCGCAGAATATTTTGTTCGTTCATTACGGTAGTTGCAAGTTTTCTTTACAGTTTGAAGTGTAAGCTGGGCTGTGAAGCCGCCATACAAACCTTTTATAACCGACAAGTAACGCAGTTAAGCGGGTAATCGTTGAGCTGTGGGTGTGACGTGACGTGACAATGACGACAGAGAGTCGAAGGAAATCGTTACATATTTTACTGTAATGTACTGTATTAAGGATTGTTGCGAGTGCGACTGTAGTCAATTTGATCGAGGCGTGGTGGAGCAGTGAGTAGAATGTCGAATAAAAGAAGCAGTTCCCATTGTGGAAAAATTATTTATCTAACAAAAATTCAACATGTTCTAAATCAGCTATGTGCAACCCAAATGACTTACTGAGTCAAAATATATGCCACTATGTTAACCAGGGCCGCACATTAAATGGCTTACTTTCATCTTCAAAAACCAAATTTAGTTTAAGCTAATGTATTGAAAGAGTTCGAATCCTAACCGTAACGGTATCAGACGTGATGAAATGGCACTGAAGACCACCTGCATCAAAAATATCATATTCAAGATTATCAAAATAAAGACAGTTTGTCAGTATATAGGAAACTTTTACTACTGCGAAAACCTAAAGTGGGCCGCACAAAATCTTCAACTGGGCCACATGCGGACGCGGCCCATGGGCCGCGGGTTGGACATAGCTGCGCTAGATAAAGCTGTCTCACGAACAAAACGCATGAAACTTTTTTTTTGCAAGAACGTATTGCAGAGACTTTTTTGAAAGAATGTAATGAAGTATGTCGTGCCACTGTATCCTCTGTATTGCATTTAAATACAACTGTCAGTGTTTTCGAATTCTCATTTATGTTTTTTTATCCGAGTATTCGCGAAAACACGATGCAACAAGTGGCAATCCTAATCAAGAACACTCTTAACCCTCCCCAGGCTCTGGCCTGAAATAAAACGCCATTTTTGGAACGACTTTTTGCAGTTCGGCTATAAGGTCAGCTCGCCTGTAACGACGCTTTTTCTCCAGTCCCTTGAAATGACGGTATGGGGCAGGAGGGGGCAAACTTCTTCAACAGAAGAGTTATTGGCAGAAAACAAAAAACACCAGCGAACCGCAAAACCAGTTTGTAATGTCAAATACAGTTCGTTAAATAATGCAAGTCTCACAAAAAATGACTTACATCAAATCACGCAGACTCATTGGCAACTAACCATACGAATTCGTGTAAACACATTGATAAATGAATCAAATATTAAATATGAGGCAAGAACTCTCTATTAATTTGATATATTGCTGTTCAGCTAGAAGAGCCACACAAAACATAATTGCTAGCCGCAGTTTGCCAATCCTTGTTATAGGGCAATTCTGCTTGTATTTCCCCATCAAATATATTACTTGCCATCCTTCAGTTTTACTTAGCAAAACATTTATCGAGGCAGACAATCACAAGCAATTGTCCTTAGTTTTCAATGTTTCTTTCCCTTGGGACTATCATACATTGGAATACATGACAAAATTCTGGCCAAAATAAATACGAGGCGGACGTTTACCTCAACAAAATAAAAAGAGTGTAACGATCTCGTTATTGAACTCCATGCTATTGGTACAGTTAGTGATCAACTTCTGCTGCGGACAATTGGAATGAAATACGACAACGTGTACAGCAAGGTCAATGGTGTATCAGCAAAAATTTTTGGATGCAACCCACCGGCTTACTCTTACCCGCTTTTCAAGAAACACAAATTAACCACGAAGCGTTTGTTGAACTTTTTCACAAAGAAATACCGGTTCGCCTTTTACAATCTTCTGGAAACATAAACACGTTGCGCATCATTTTTAGAATTTATCCTGAAACCTATCAAGGCAAACTGCTTCAAAACCGACCAAAGCGTGTATTGTCAAGATAGCCACCCACAAATTGAAGATCTGCTCAACTTGAAAGGCCGTCAACTGAAACTTTTGCAGACAGTTACTGTTAGGGGTGAATCTCTAAATGAGAACATACTGTTCATTTGAAAGTTCGATTGTTTTCCGCTGTTTTATTGTCGACGTCATTCTAAGGAGCTTTCGATTTGCACACAGCGATATTGTCATCTTGACGACTAAGAAAGATTTTTTGTACGGTGCTTTATTGTTCTAAAATCTAAATTATGGGGCATAAAACTGTACTAGCTGTAGTTTTGCTTCAGTAAATAAGTCAATGAACGCAAATCGGCCAAGTGGCCTCGCGGAGCGTTGCCACAGGTCAGAATTTTCTGTTTTGATCACTTCACAGCTGAAAATCACATTGATGCCAGAATAACAGTACGGCGATTTGAAAACAGACCAGCTGCAGACGGTCCACTGTTCGCAGTGAACGTTATCGAAAGAGATCATCATTGATATAGGAAGTGTTTTCCAGTTCTGCAAACCTGCGACACACGTAGACTCCCCGGAAACTTTCACGTCACTGATCATTCGTCAAGCACAACGCCTTCATGCCACAAAGCTTAAGCTGTGGTTTGCACAAGTTTATAGTGTTCAAAACAACATCTCGAACTCCAGGCTGCGCAGAATGCTTTACATAATTGCATTAATTTTAGCAATATAATTTTAACAAACTCCAATGAATTATTACGTAATTGTGAGTTTGTGACCCTGCGTCACAATAAAAACATAAGAATTGAAAAGCGAAGGTCCGCTTTACACATTGTGGCGGCAGATGTATAAGTGCTTTATCCAAGTTTGTGCAAAGTCGTTGTTGAGCTGAACAATTACGTCGCGACCTATTACATTCATAAAAGACGAACAGAATTATAAACGGTGATAAAATCAATCACTCGTTCATTGGCAAACATTAGGCTACTGTGAATTACATCCTGAAGCCAACTGGTGGTCTGCTGAGTGAGGCAGAGCTTTTCCATAGATTCATCGATGAAATAATTTGAATAATCGCATCAGAAATGTCCAGTGAACGCATTCGATAGGCAATAACTTCAGCATATGTCCACAGTCTCTTGGAACTAACGTTCTGACAAGCCTGCACAGTTGACCAGCTGGGCGAAGTAGAATTCCTCAACGTTAAATCACGGAAGAAACACTGAAGTCTGAAGATGAGTTTGCATTTGTCGCTAAAGACTTTGCAAAACCCATAACGGAATAATGATAGTCCATTAACGGTTTGCCACACTACTCAAACGTGACATTTAAGTCAGCCTTATTTGGAGACCCTATGAGATTGAGGCGACTCAACCAAAGGAAAGATGATTACCTCACAAACTAGACCGACGTGAAGCAAAAGCGATCCACTCAAACTTTCCATTGAACATGGCAAAATGACATGATAGCCGTGGCATCAAAATGGAAAGACTGCGTCCCCTCAAAGTGGATGGGCCACAGACTTGGGCTACATCATTTCCTCACAAGGTTGCCAGATGTCCGTGAGGGCCAAGGACTTTCCTTGCATTTGCCATAAAAACTGGTTCTGTCCTTGATTCTTGAAAAACATTTTGTTGTTCTTGAGTATTTTCCAGAGTCCTCGAAAGTTCTTGAAGAGTTGTGAAATTGTTCATTATTGAACTATTGATTAGCTTACATTGAACATTCAAGAATTTAGATTTAAACACTATAACTGAACAGAATAATCTGAACTTCAGGTTCTCAGTAGTTATGTCTGTGAGATGTGCTGTGGTGATTTCTACAAATATGCCAAGAAGAACAACGACCTTTCAACAAAGTGCGAAGCTGTGAGAAGAAGGCCTACTGCGCAGTCCCGTCACCACGGGGGGCTTTGGTGGGCTTGGCTGCCCCAAACAAATCTCCAAGCCCCCGCAAATTGAAATATGAAATACTATAAGTAAATAGAGTTTTTGCGTTCAATCCCCCCTGCACAAACGTTTAAGACCCCCTGAAAAAACTTAAAGCCCCCCTATTGAAGACTTTCTGGCGACGGTTCTGCTACTGCCCAAGAACAAGATAGTCCGTTTACCACCATATACGCTACAATATTTCAGCAGAATACAGCATAGGCCTGCGCATATTGTATTACCCCTGTGCTCAGGCCCGTTGTCAAGCGAAATTTCTGACTTACGAAATTTCTCACTTCACGCCATGTGCGCATGCACGGAGTAATATTATACATGTCAAATACCATGAGACAACTTGATGATTAGGGCTTAGGGATTCGTGTCTAGGGAAGTGTGTCGGGTTAGGGTTTGGGTGAGAAAAAGAAAAATAGTTGAGGTCTAAGACTAAGTCCAAATATTTTCAATTGCTAAAGTTATTCCCGTGCTAATGCTTGTTGTTGGTACCTGACATCTAACCAGAAAGTTTTAATTTATACAACACACATCAAAAAACTACTTTCCAAACTTAATTTCTTTATTCTGAGAAGCAAAATAACTGACAAAAAATAACAGGTCAGAAATTTCGCAGAGGTCAGAAATTTCGCTTGACACCGTAACCAAGGGGGCGGAGCTCTTCCAAGAAAAATTTTTGCCCCCCCCTGGAAAAATTTTTAAGAGATAGTTTAAAAGTATTGGACACAGTTCAAAAAATTTGGACCCCTCCCAGAAAACTCTTCGCCCCTTCTGGTGTCCCAAGCTGGTTACGGGCCTGCCTGTCCTGCATACAATGTACTTGCACAATGTAGGCTACATTGTACGCTACATGTAATAATAACTTTGAGTTCTTAACAAATGTGGTTGATTACCAATCGTTATTCAGCAATGTACGCTTGAAAAAATGTGGTATACACCACTATATATAATAAAAGTATAGTAAATAGGCATGAAGCAGGGGTGTAGAGGGGCGGGAACGCGTTGGAACGGCGTTCCCACACCCTTTTCACATTTTGCTTTACAATGGGTTTGAAGCTGTTTTAAAATGGCTATTTTTGGGTGCATTCCCATACCTTTTTAGTTTGCACTACATCCCTGGCATGAAGTAAACTTTCAATAATCACAAAACGATAAAATGTCCTTGAAAATATTTCAAGCGATCTGGCAACCCTATTCCTCACCAGTTAACTCGATCAAAGAAAGAAATAAGGCTTGAAAACGAAGGCAGTGATTATCTACAAAAGTCCCACCACACAGGACAAAAAATTACCACTTACAAGCACCTTGCTTTCAATTAAAAATAAAAAAAAACGAATGTGCTTGATGGCCTTGCAAGCACTGTGCACTTCGTAACTTACCATGGAAAACACAACAGCCCCATGGTCTCAACTGTTTCATATATTCATGCAAAAAATAAGATTTTTCCGTAACTAAAACCCGACATGCACAAACTATGTTATTAATGTGGCGAATTATATCATATGTAGTCAGCAGTATGCTGGCCAAACAGTTAACAAATTTTCCGCCAAATCGTCTGCGCAACACCGAGGTACTTGGAACAAATCAGACAATAGGAATGACAGCGACCAAATGGCCATATCGTGGCACTGTGCAGTGTTTCGTGCCATTTTGAATAAACCACCTATTTCTGAGGCTAAATTGGGTTGTTCTACAAAAGATAAATGGCTAAACAAATCAAACGAACGAATTAACATTCAATGCATGATTCTACCTCGACTGAAATAATTTCTGTACACCTGTGCTACTATGTTCATTGATTTGGGTCAGCTACTTTTTGGCGCCGCTGTTTTGACGACGACTGTTTGGCGCCAGTGTAGAGACTGAAATATGTGTCTAATGAAAATGGGGCACGATGGTCGTGCAATGAAAAAATGGATGAAAGTTTAAAAACACGGATAAGACGTTAATATCTATCGTAATTGCAAGCTGAACCTCACAAATATTGAAGTGGTGCCCGTGAGTCTAATACCATCAATGAATTCCACATAACTGGATGGTTACTTCCCAATTCGGCATACATTTGTCTGTCTGCTGCCTCGACATTTATTTTATTGGTTCTAAGAAAGGCACTTCGTTAATCTTAAAATACAGACACGCTCAATCTCACCTCAAGACAAATGCGCACTGTTTGTTGCTATCTTTAAAAAAGAACAGTTGCCTTCTTTAAAAACAGCCGCGCAAAGTGGAAAAAAGACTGTTCGAGAGGCAACGACGTGTACGTAATAGCAATCAAGCAGATAAGCGCTAGCGCCAAACCGTCGTCGCCAAATAGTCCTATTCTGTATTGATTTTATCCATCCCGCTTTGACCCCTTCTCACCGCACATAGTTTATTTTAGTTATCCATATTTAATTATCCAATATTAAGTTATCCATTTTTAATTATCCAATATTTACCAGTTACCACTATTCTTAACCCTAATGGTGTGGCCTAGTGGTTAGAGCGCTCGCTTCATGTCTGGTAGGTCGTTGTTCGTGTGGTTCGAATCTCGGCCGGCTCGTGCCAAGACCTTAAAAATTGGAACTTACTTCAGTCTGGCCAAGCGCTCGGCATAATGACTGTAGCAGGGAAATTCTCCAATGCGGATGCAATCTTCGTCGGAGTCCGGTCGT
>JGI24021J15306_10003133_pt1 | contig 18452 bp, 19 predicted proteins | sample Ectturendosymbi1_FD_15306 | JGI IMG/M metagenome (IMG submission 15306)
GGCTTATGCAGAATCGCATGGAATTATTTTCAACTGCAGCAAAACTGTTGTATGACGTTTGAGGCTAAGACCACAAAAAGCACGGTTATCCCGTTGCCGACATTGGGTGTACAAGGAGTAAGATGTTTCCTACTACAAATTTTGGGGATTGTATTCGATGCTGAACTTTCAGATGACAAAGACATTCAGAGCAGAACCGTCGCCAGGAAGTCTTCACTAGGGGGCTTGATATTGAAAATTTGATAAAAACTTCAATGATTTATAGTGTCTCATATTTCGATTTGGGGAAGATTGGTACTTTGTTTGGGGGGCTAAGCCCACCAAATCCACCCGTGGCGACGGGACTGATTCAAAGACAAATGTGATATCAATATTATGTAGTCTGTTCATCCATGTATGCATCACAATTACGGTGTGATTTCAGAAAAGCATACATCTACAGCTTGGCCCCTCCCTGAAAAAAAATCCTTCCGGCGCGTATGTTTAGGGGTACATGCCCATCTATCGCAATGCTGAAGGGGTACATGGCCAGAGAAAGTTTGGGAACCCCTGGCTTAGATCAAAGTAAGCGGTTTAATGTGCATCCCTCATTGACATGTCATACAATGTGCGGACCTGGTTGAGATAGTGGCATAATTTTTGGCTCGGTAAGCCATTTGGATTGGACATAGCTGATTAGACGGAAGGCAAGTTGTAGCAATTCGATTACGTCAAATAACGCAGGCTACTGTTTGAGACAGGCTTGCTCATTGCGATGAGCAAATGAGAGCTTTGTCCGTAGTTTGCAAATACTTTCGATTCGGTTTCGCCGTTAGCTTCGATTAAAATTATTTCACCAAGAAACCTTTCCCGGATCTATCGTTTACAGCAAGCCTGCACAACATACGGCCCGCGAGAAACTTTCGCAAAAGCTTTTCTTGCGGCCCGCGAGAACTTTCTCGATTGTTGAAAATGTTACCAAAGCGTGACTTCGAATAAGAAATTGTCGTTCCAGAAATTCTTCCGTACTACAGTACAACGAAATCTCTACCTCGAAATGAAATAGACTTTTGCGGCCCGTGGCAATTTTATGTTGATAATTTGGCCCTTTGAGGAAGAGTCATCCAAACAAGGATCCCAGACGTCTTCATTTCTGCCACCAAACTGACACATACAGCAGTGGTCCGCCGCAAAAAAAGACACGAAAATGTTGGACGCTTGAAGTAAGCGATATAACTTGTTCAAATTATATTCAAGGAATACGTATGCCCGATTCGAAGCCTGACCAAATAGTTCTCTGAGGTAGAGCGCCATTTTAGAAAGCGCACTGTTACAGTTGGACCTTAGCGGTCGTGATAGCTTTGTGTTGTGCAGATGTCAAGTGGTTGACAATACCGTCAATGCGCGAAACCATGGTAACACAAAAAACATTCTGAGAGAGATCCGATTTTAACAAAGATGGGTAAGAAAATCGGCTGGCTAATAACGGTCTATCAGCCTGACTTAAGACCATCCTAGTGACAAAAACAAATTTCTTTAAAATTTTGTAGAACGCAAATCGACATCAATCACGGAAAACAAGAACAAATGAAAATGTTGTTCTTTATTCACCACTTGGATATTAGTTTTGGACTGGGGTTGCCATTCCCGTTTATTTGCAGGTAATTTTTGTTGCGAAGTCATTCTTTCGGGAACGGATGACAAGGCAAACACGCCGCTTACAAATATAAAACGCGAACAGAATGTTCTTGTATGCTATATATATATATGAAGAATAATTTTTTTAAATCTTAACTTGCGCATTAGCAACCGAAAACAGGACAGCGACAACTGGGCCATGCCACTTCGCACTTCGTCACAAATCTCGCGCGTGGATTATTTCGCTATCGACAGCACACCGCGCACCTGGAAATCTTCAAATCTTCTTGTCTGCACTCGAGCAGCTCGCTCACGATCTCCAAGTTCTCGCGTTCCAGATCTTGTAGTATTTTGTACAATTGCTTCTCCTGATCTCTGGACGAGAAACATGAAAACCAAGATAAAGTTTAAAATTATCCTTAAACGATGTTTCGTTTACGTCGGCGGATTTTGCGTTCTTATTTACCGGCACAAGACCTTTAAAACTACAGTGCACTAGATTGATTCTCCTATGCTTCACAGGCGTGTACCAAACGTTTAAGGACCTAAAGCATTATTTATGCCACGATTTCTATGTTGAAGTAACGATGACGGGGTAAGGTATTAGTATCCAAGTAGAAACCAGCTTGGCGGTCGTAACGTGAATTATGACAGGCCCCGGCAGCTCTAAAATGCTGCCACGTTCCAAAGGTCGTAAGTGGTTTCTACAAAACGCTTGAGCATAGCGCAGTTTTTGAGGATTCTGAGGTGAAAGTGGTTGTTGTTAAGTAATGAAAAGAGCCTCTAGTTTAGTAGCTGCCACTACTTTCTTGGAATAAATAAATATCAGGACATTTCTTCAAAACATTGATATGCGAATTGCCCAGGGTAGTTTTTGTTAAACGTTTTAGAAACGGTCGCTTTTCAGACGTTTTTACGCAGCAAGAGCTGAGCTCTTGACTTGGATCTTCGGTCTTAAAAGACAACCAATATTTTAAAACTTTCCAAACAAATCAAGACTGAAGGGTGTCCAACGGTAACTCCATTTTAAACTGCACGGGTTCGTGACAGTTGAAAGATGATATTTAGTGTGCGGCGGTGTCATTGAAGAACACCCGACAACTTGCGCATTCCCTGCAGCTGCGCAACTGGAAAACTGCAGCATACTTCGTAATAACTGAACAGAAGAAAACAATAGCTACCGGCAACGATTCACAGCGACCTTGACAACAATAAAACCGCTGAGCAAGGACGCCTGGCATACTTTCATGCGGAAGGATTCCTTGCAAGTAAAAGAAACAACCAGCAAGGGCGTAAAATACCTGTGAACTTGCGCCTCGTGCTTCAGCCACTCGTTCTCGTGGACTTCCTGGACGCTGACCGGGTCCAGTTGTTCCATGGCCTTCTCCGAGGCCAAGTGCTTCTGCTCTGCCACGCAGCGGTTCATGTGGGCCATGACCTCCATTTTTGCGGTGTCAAGTTGCTTTTTGAGATAGCCTGAGAAGAAACACGGCACGTCAAGCAAAGAAAAGTTTCACTACAAAGCATATCGTGTGGCCGCACGCCGTGTTGCTGTTGGAGTCATGGTTTGCTGAACTTTTTGGGTCAATGAGCCCTATTTGTGAGTCTCTGGTGTCGCATAAGCTTTTCCGTCCAACCAGGGCGGAAAGATAAAACAAAACGAAATAAAAATAAATGACACTGCATGATATTTCATTGTACGAAAATAACATCGATGGGACGGATGGTGTTGCTTACTGCACGATTCATCAATTTTCAGAGCTACTTCGGCCCAGGCAAACTCGTAAATCAGAGTTCACGGTAACCGGCGTGTATTTTGTTCTCAAGATTTGTTCAAGCTGAAGACGCCGTCGCACGAATGTAGACAGCAGCGCAAAAGGCAATATATTTTAGTTGCCTTTTGTGAGAACAGTAGATATTCATCCTCAACACCAGGGGTCTCAAGGACGAGGCCCGCGGGGGCATTTTGTGCGGCCCGCTATACTTTTTGGGAAATTTCAAATGATTAATATTTACGTTATTTAGTTTATACACCGGTGTTTAAAAGTGCTTGGCCAGCGAGTGATCAAGTTCCTTTGAAACGAACGTAGAGAAGGCTAGAAATGAGTTTCCTCTTTCGCAGGAAATACGATGTAAAAGCGTTTCTTGCAAGTTTCAGGTACCGCCATTGTTGCGTCAGCGTCATAATGCGGCCCTCGGGTTGCTTTGTCGGTCCTAATTTGGCCCTCGGAGCAATGAGTTTGAGATTCCTGCCCAACACCAACTACAAAGATGACAGAGGGGTTTGTTTGAAACTAAGTAATCAATAAACTTCAATCAAATGACAAGTCGGCTAGTTTTTATTATTTGTTAACAGTTTACGTAATAAAAGAATAAACAGAATGGCAAATTCGGGAATGATTTTAGCAAAGCGCGAACATTTTTGACTACCGTTAAGTCATATGATTCATTGTTACATCACAGACGCGGAATGCGAGAATCATTGTAAATAACGTTTTGATCGCGAATTTTGAGATGGTGCAACAAACGAGATTTGCGATTGCAAAAGCTTGCGAAATCATTTCAGTTACGAATCACTACGGTCATTGCACACTGTACAATGCATACATTCTACTTTGTCATTGTTTGCATACTGTATTTTCACGGACCCCCTGTGCAGTTATCACGGACCCCAGTTTGAGAAACCCTGCTCTTAAGCAACATGAGCGCTTGTATCATTGGTGCAGCTTGGGCCAGGACATCTTAGCAGGAGAGGCAGAGTATATTGACAGCGACAAGCGATCTAAATGAAAGAGCGCTCGAGTACAGCGCATTAGCACAACAGCTTCCTAGGCTTAAGAGCAGCTATCTTCAAACATCTTACGTTCACGGAATTTTTTTATTTGAGTTTTTTTAGTTTCTCCAGATGATTTCACTGCGCTGATACGCCAAGGAAGTTTACTTTTTATGAAAGATAAGGTGTTGTCAGTTAGCAATCAGCGGAGTATGAGCAAATGTCACAATTTTTTGCGTTTTTCGTTCATTTCCAAAGAGCCGTTCTCCCTACTGACTACAAAAACCTGCAGCATGCTCACTCCAGTTCATATTTCACGGTACTGAATATATGGTAACTGTTTTCACCGAAACTTTTACGAAATGCCTCTTCCTTCGCTTGTTTTGGCAGTTACTATTGTTATCATTAAAACTGTGATATTTTTCAGGAAAAATATCTGTATATATACTTTGAAAAGCGATATGGTATATCGTCTTTTTCAAACAAAAAGCCACTACAAATTTTCGATCAACCAAATGCAAAGCTCTTGCTTGGGATGAATCATCAAGTCTACAACTTCGATATATCATTATGAAATACGTTGCATTTCTGCAGAAGTCACAAAACAGCCGTTCAGGGACAATTTATTTACTGACAATTCGCCGAAGCAGTGTTACTGAATGAGATCTTGGCAGAAGTGGCAATTTTTGCGTTACCTTTGCCATTGGATTTTCATCACATTGAAATTCCGACGCCACTGCGGAAAAAAACAAAGCCAACTACATAGAAAACACTTACTGCGCATGTCTTCGAAGTTTTGTTGCATATCTTCAAGTTCGGCTTTTAACAAGTGGATCTGAAACGTAAGTTCGGGTTTCAGCAGGTACAAGATGTTATGCGGCACAACTGCTCAGATCAAATTATTGCATGGCCCAACGCGGAAAGAGCAGAAATGAAGGTGGTGTCGCGAAAAAAAAGCGAAAAACATGGCTCTTCGGTAAGCTTGAAGCGTGCTAAGAATGCACATCTGCTGCCGAGCTCGGACATACCACGTTCCGCAGATAAGAAGTCAATTGAAATCAAAATAACCCCGTCCCCCATTCAAACCAACAGTCCAACGATCGTCCTTACTGTGGGGCGAATACGCGCTTCCCGGCTTTTGCGGGGTTGCGTGGGGCGGGCAATGCAAAAACCTGTGGCGCTGAACTTAGTTTTAAAAATATTAGCATCAGCAACAGCCTCATACTTTCATTGGAAGAAAAGCAATAAAGCGTTGTAATTGCTCAGACAAAAAACGTGTATGTAAAAGCAACAGAAAAATGCGAGGATTTGTTGTTTTGTCAAAGTTGGAAAGCCGACTAGGTGTCACAGAGCTAGAAGCACTGACGTGCGGATCAGACCCGAAACAGCAATTTGAAAGCTATTTGGAAACACTGGCGACACTAACATGAATACGGTTCAAGGCTACATTAACAGTGAAGTGATCTATTTGGTCCTTAAACATGCTTAAACAGAACCTCTGGCTAGGATCAATGACAAAGAAAGGTCTTTAAATATGATAGAGTACATGCATTTTCTGACAAAGCCTTTGCGTCATTCCCGTGTGTTAACGTCGTTTGCAGCGCTATGCTTCTAGCACGTTAGCCAAAGTACTGAGTGAAAACGGGTCCAGGAGAAGCGATGGTCAATTGTGTAATTCATTGAGTGTTTTCGAACTCCTGTAACGAAGTCGTAGATTTTTTTTCTGAAGTGTAGCTCATCGCACATATCGCAAAAGCGTTTCGACTGACCAAGTGAGGCTGGAGACGTTCACACTCAGATACCTACAGTACCTGCTTTCCGTGTTCCTCGGCGCCGGAATCGCGGTACGACGACCAGTGGTGGACTTCGGCTCGCGTGCTCTCGTAGTCATCGTCGATGGCTGCAATGCGCTGTCGCATCTCTGCAATGAGCGTGACTGTGTAACGTCGAAAATCAGACAACTGCAGCGACATGCACGACAAACTCATTGTTCATCTTACGCTGAACCTGGTATAAATTGGTGGATAACAGCATTTACTAGAGAACTGTTAATCGGTGATGTGGGAAAGGTTGCCGAAGCTACGAAATATAGCGTCGCAGTGATTAGCATCTTTGAATAGATAAAACCTATCTTTGATAAAACTTGAAGCAAATGAGCATTTACTAATAGAAACCAAAGAAATTCCACAGAGGGTCAAGCCTCAGCTTTTGCAAAACCAAATTAATGTCAAGCTGCTTCCGTACGCTTCCGATTGCGTGCTCTGTGATGTAACGCATTCACGCTTCGTTTGATCTTTAATGATGATGAGATAGCAATTAATTTTCGAAACAACCAATACGACGTCATTTGACCCGTTGGCTGTACCCTTCTTGTTTCTTAGAATAAAATTTTAGCAAAACGACTTAGTAAATTTCGCTCAGCAAATCCTGCATATTTTTTCGGTATGTGTCATGCATTCAAAACATAAACTCCACACTCTCTAGTACAGTGGTTTTCAACGAGGGGTCGCGACCCGCAGAGGGGTCGTGAACCATTTTTTGGACGGGTCACGAATAGATATTTTATGTACACAGCTGTATTACATTTGCTTCATTCGAGTGTTATCTGGGGTTCGTTGGGTCATAATGGGTTGCTGTAATGGGTCGCGGTACAAAAAAGGTTGAAAACCACTGCTCTAGTATTTGGGATCGTGTGACTGTTTTTGTTCTGAGTAGAGCTGATCATGGAGCGCTGTCGTTCTCTCGTAACTTTGCATATGAAGCCTTAAACCGAAACGCAAGGCCGTCCGTAGGGTGCTTAAACAGAAATGTCGAATTCTTTTAACAACTATTTTACGAGACATTGCGGTGCGTTTACGATATGCAATTAAAAATTCTACGACACTGTAAAGTGCAGTTTTACAGAGCAGGTGATACTTGCAACCAGGGTTGCGGAGTCGGATGTTTTTGGGTGGAGTCGGATTCCTAACAACACTGAGAGTCGGATCCAATTGGATCATTTTTGACATCACACTCCAAAATTGGGAATTCCTGTTGAAATGGTACAATTTCTTTTGAAATTTTGTTGAAACAGAGATTTCTTGCTGTGTACCACGATTTCCATTGATTTTAACAGCCAAATTTCATTCCCTTTGTTCTGCGATAATTTCCTTGTGATGAGCGCGTGTGACACATTCTGTTCGTGGAATGCGTCTGCGTGTGCATTGATTGCCCTTCGAGGAATCTTGTGCGGTTTGGTGTCCTTGCGTGATTTGGTGCTCATTCTGATCGTGGTGGTTCGTTAGGACAGTCGTGATCTGTGCTGTCGCAGTGCACGTTTTAGCTGAATAAAGCCTAACTTGAGGTTATGCGAATCTCTTTTCATATCGCCCTTTATGTTAAGGAGTCGGAAATTTCGGAAAGTCAGAGTCGGATATTTACTTCTGACTCTGCCACCCTGCTTGCAACTTGATTTAATATTTTAATATCGTAAGCAGAAACAAATTATGGCAAACATTCTTTAAATGCACCATTTTCAGCAGTGTAGCAAAGCTTTTTGACAGAATTCGAAATTAAAAATAAAGAAATTTTAGTTGCAATTTGGTCCGCTGGCAAAACGCATTTCGATCCATGGAAAGTATTCACAATAAAAATATTAAAAGTTCGCGGTATAGTAAGGCGCATACCCTTCAAATCAAGCTGCAATTTACTCCCTCAAGGCTTTTTCTTTAACTAAAAACATCCAACCATAGGTTACCTTGCGGGATTTCAACTCTAATCGAAAACCGCAAGAGGCTCGGAATGAAACAGTGGCGGATAATAGAAGTGCCGTGCCATGCCCCCTCCCCCCCACGAATGACCATTGCATTCCTTTTCGTGTTTTTTTCATATTATGTCACACAACAACGTATTGCCAAATAAATGTGTTTTTCAGGGTAAAAAATGTGAGGCTGAAGTTCTGTTGGTAATGGATTGGTTCCGAATAAATGGATGACCTTTTTTCATCCTCATTCTAGTTTGGAGGAAAAATTTTGGAAAATTATGGTAAGGTAGTTAGCAGCCTTGGTTCGACTGGTACCCACCGCAAACATTAAGTCTGTATCCACCACTGAAAAAAACATAATGTGGTATTTGCGTCCTTATTTTAACACAAATGCAGCGGAAGCGCTCGCACCATCCAAAACCTCCTCTTCAACTCGAGCTGCCTCCCACTTTTCCTTCAGCGCCTGCTCGACATGTTCACTGTTGTAGACTTGTCTCTGTTCCAACTCCAGCTCTTGTTCCTTAGCTTGTCGAAGTAGAGTCTTGACATGAAGAAATTGCTCATCACGCAATCTTTCATTCTGTAACGTAAAGATGCTTGACCTAGTAAGTTCAGCAGCAGGAAGACGGCGAATCAAGTTGTAGTTTCAAACAAGCAAAACGACGTCCAACTGATGTTCAAATGTTTTTTAATCACGTCGGTTCCTGCAAAAACAAAAGCGTTTGATTTCACTTACAAACGACCTACCAAATGTAAGGCAGTAACAGTAAAACGGGCAATTGCAGTCAACGAACAAGACCTCACCCGTTCTCGATAGCGTTTGTTTTTCTCCTTTAATCCATTGATTTCGAACTGAAGCTCATCAACCGCTTTTTCTTTTACTTGTATTCTAAGACAAATGCAAAAACACAAATGATTCTGACACGAACACCACGCTAGTTTACCGTAAACCCTTGCGTTACAGAAGAGCAAACAAACGCACACCCACGGAAGCAAATCCACGTAGTAACTATAGTGGATCTTGGGAGGGCATGTTAGTAATTAAGCTCCAACAATATAAATTTGTTGCAGTAAAGTGCTGTGTGCATTACCTATAAAGGTAGCAAAATGATTTGAAATGTTTCGGAGGGTGGGTAAATCTATTTTTAGGGATGTTTGAAAAAACCTAATGAGTAGCTTTTTGATTAAGCTGTTTTCACCAGCACTTGGTGCTTTCCACACCAACTCAATATCAATCATATGCCATGCCACGCTACAAAAGCAATTTGTGGAACATTGCCAAGCAGTCTTTGGCTGAAAACTGACATCTCCCCAATTAAAAATCAAAGCGGCTTAGGGCAGTGGTTCACAACCAGGGGTACGAAAAGCGTACATCTTAGTTACAAGAAATTGAATTGTTTATTACTAGCCTGCGGCTTTTTGTTTTCTTTAGTCAATTGTGGTGCTTGTAAAAGTGTTTCGACAATTTGGAGAAAAGTGAAGGTCTGCTTTGCGTAATTGCGAGTGGAGATAATAATAGAAGCTTTTTTGATCATCACCATAACCCTTCATGATGTCGAAGAAAAGCAAATGGAATGATGACTACCTTCGTTTTGGTTTCGCTTGCATTGGAAACAACAGAGGATTTGCAAAGCCTAAGTGCATGCTCTGGGAAAATGTTTTCTCCACCACGAATTGGAAGTTATATAAGCTATATAAGCTGAAAGAACACTTCGACAACAGACATGGCGGGCCAATGTTGTGGGCCCTGATCAAAAATCCTTGCCAGCGAAAAGAGCGTGTTTTGATTCTCGAGCAGCCCTTCCATAAGTTTTGTTATCTGATGGCTTCATACCAAGTGGCATTCAAAGCATGGTTGTGTGAAGCAGAAGCCCAAGCAATGTTGGATGACTGGAGCTGGAGCCAAAAACTTTCGGATATGGAAGCTGGAGACGGATCCTGAAATTTGGGCTCCGGTTCCACAGCCTTAGTTTGTTTGGCAAACGAGTTGTACAAATAATACATTATTTTCAGTTTTCAATGGACCAAATCATTCTGGAACCAGAGCCAACAACTTACAGCTATTGGAGCCGGAGCTTGAGTCAAAAAATTTAGATGCCTGGGGCTGGAGCCTGATTTTGAGTTCCAGCTTTACAACCCTGATTCAAAGTAGCAAGGTCTAAGAAACCTGATACTATTGCTTGCAGAAGAGCTTATGAAAACCATATGTATTAGAAACGGCTACAAATATTTTCGGGAATGAAGAAGGAAAGAATTAGAGCCGCAAGCAAATAATGTTATTCAGAGCCCAGTTGCTGTTTTGAGTTTAGAGCAGGGGTCGGCAAACTGCGGCACCTTAACCGCATGCGGCTCTTTAGCGCCTCCGAGGTGGCTCTCTCTGGATTTGACAAAACTTGGAATTTAAATTTGGAATTGATTATCACTGAATAACACAATTTTTGGTGCTCAAGGTTTTAGAACTGATTTGGTCTAATTTTGGGTCGCTAATTTAAAAAATGCAGTCTATTATTTTCTATCAGGCCAACTTTTTAAGTTATTTAAAAATTTCGATTTTTGTGAAGGCCTTGGTGAATGGTTTAGCTCTACTCTTAGACTTCCCTGTGACATCACTGATTTCAATTCATGTGCTATCTGTGGCATGTCTTAATTATATAATTGCAAAACGTTCGTCTGAAAAAAATAATCATATAATATTGAGAGTAGGATGTTGTAGACAGCCACAGTGACAGATTTATTTAGCTGTATTTCTATCTACATTTTTTCACAGTTGTCAATTTATGCGTTAGATGGGATAAGTCAATGGAATTTTTTATATACAGTCCAACACCACCAGTATTTTTTCTGTGTCAGTATGAATAAAGTTATGTCAAAAGTGACTTAGTATGAAAATCGATGGGTCTTTGCAAGCTTGGTTTCACAGAAATGGCATCATGAGATGTTTCTAATTAACTTGCAAAATCTATTTAAGAGATTTTACCCAAGCTTCCAATGTTTATATGTATAATGAAGAAACTGTCATTATCATGTTGCGTAAACATGACCACAGTTTCACCGAAAGTGTGATGTTTAGATACACTCCAGAGTTTCACTTCATCTTCTGGGTTAACACTACCGCTAACATTGATATTGGTCTTCACGATAAAGAAAATTATATACTATATTTGTAGAAATTTTAGGATTATTCTATTGAAATATTTCAATGAAAGGACATGTTTTAACTTTCACGAAGCATTTGACAACGTTTACCAAAACCAGCTAACAGGAAACCATCAGAGCGCAGTACAATTATGTATAATGGAACACAATCACTGTGTGTGTACACACACTTTCTCAATTGACTCACATTAAATGTGTCCATCAGGAGTTTAAGTACCAAATTTGTTTAGCATTAAACAAGGGAATGTTTTGTTTTACAATTTTAAAATCATTTGCTTGCACTACTTCAACACAATATATTTACGCAAGAAATTTCAGTAAGCTAATTGAATACAGCCTATTAAACGACCCGTGCTTGATTTGTACTGTAATACTTGACCAGTATGAATAACAAGATAACAAAGAGCAACCAAGCACTAGAGATGAAATGGTAAGCAAATGTAACAACTGTCTATTTACTGGAAAGCCAACATAGCTTCTTTCAGTGACATTTCTCCTTCCTTCTTTTCTGCTTTCTTGCCTTTCCCACCTTTTCCCTTTTTCTTACCTCCTTTTTTAGCCATATTTTCATATGTTGCAGTGTTGGGTTGGAAAAAACTGGAAAACAAAAGAAATGTTGGGCAAAACTGGGCCAGGTCAGCAATGAAAAATTCCTAGCATTTGACAATTAACACTTTTGGGAAGGACGTTCAACCCAAAGAACATTCAACACAAATTGACCATTATTTCCTGTAAGTGGTAGACAAAGCCTTCAACGTTTTAAAGGCCAGGATCCAACATGGGGATTGGACTTCGAGGTGAAAAAAATACCAGCCATTGCGATGAGGTTGGTTGTACACGACAAAATCACAGGTTCTGGCAAGCAACATGAAACAGACCTTATTTTTACAGATCATTCTATCATCATAAGATGCTACCAGCTATAATGAATGTTCACTGGCATTGGATTTAAGAGATCTTTTGAGTGGGCTAGACAAAGAAGTTGTTGGGTTGGTAAAACCTTGCTGCATTAGCTTTACCACTTACCAGCCAAACAACTAGACTACGGCAAAATTTTAGCTTTAAATTTCTGACATAAACTGGGCCATAGGCGTAGCAAGGAGGGGCGAAAGGGCCCATGCCTGCCCACAAATTTTTAGAAAATAGTCATTTTGTGCTTTGAGAGGCGTTTTTCTAGACAAAATAGTGTTATTCGCCTAAAATCAAACATTTTGCCCCTCCCAGTTTTTGGGCTGGCTACGCTGCTGAACTGGGCGTAGCATAGGTTCATGATTCTAAAAAATTGCCTGGTATTAGTTTAAACTAGTGTTTCCCAACCTTTTTAAGACACGGACTATTTTTGGACCAGTGTAAAGCTGCAAGTACTCAAGACAGACTAAGACTACGAGAATAATACAAACACTAGTTTTAGTAAATTTGGTTTATCACCCACATTCACAAACTCAAGGAGAATCTTGCCTCTGAGTTTGTTTCACAAGTTTGTCAAAATAAGGGCCTGTGGTCGTCAATGCACACCTGACAGGGGAGGATCCAGCTAGTAATATTAGGGGGGATTTCTGTAAGATTTGGTAGTCAAGTCTCAAAACGGCTTTGCTACTATTACAAGATAGATGAAGTATACCTAGCAAAACTGCTGTGACAAAAAATGGATGACAGAATGGCCTTGTATCACAAACAACGAGACATTGGGAACATGATGAAAGGCTTATTCAGAATTGGTTTTGATATGTTGTTTTCCGAATTGTCCAAATCATGGTGAATAAAGTTACTTTGATAGGTTTTAAAGGGGCAATCAACCCAATCATCCCCCTGGATCTGCCACTTGATGTTGTCTTTTCGATTTCAAAGTTAGTTTTGGTGCCTGGTTTTAAAAATAGTTGTAGTGTTGAAAAACAGCTTCACAACAGTACGTAGTTGGAAAAAGCAAATGAGCTTTTGTTGCCTGCCAACACAGATCAGAGAGATTTAGTTTAATTGACTGGACATCCACTCAAACTTGAGTCAGGGACTCCATAGCTGTTGACTTAGCAGCTCAATCAGCTGTTCAGAAACGCAATCCATTTCACAATGAGCCTGTAGCTAGCACCTCAAAAGGGCTTTGCATCCAGTTAAATGTTTTGATGTAATTGTGATAAAGGAATATACCTATCCAACTCAGAGAGGTGTAGACTAGTAAGGTGCCCAACAAAGATTTGATGAATGCAGTGCAAACCAATTTACCTCTTCTACAAATGTGTTTAATGCCAGAAAAGCAGCTATTTTCACATATTTTCAATTCGATGGATCCACAGCTGTATTTTACCTATGTGACAATGTCTTGGACACATCTAAAAATATTTTTTCTTTTTCGTGCATGAAGATGTTTAGCTGGTTCAAATGTATAAAAAAATCACCTAAAAACAGTTACATATTTGGCAATCCATTTGCTGTCATTTAATCATTCAGCAAAGTTAAGATCCTGTTTTCTAATACACCAATGTGGGACACTCTCTTCACTGTTTACTTCGACTGAAGTAAATCCAAGTTTCAAGTAGTCGGTATATGCAAACAGCTGCTTTCATTTAGCAATGGTAAACTGAGATGGTAAAAGCTAACTGTAGTTTAGATAAAAACTTTATACATTTAAGCTACCAACCACACTCCTCAAAAGCATAAGTGCCATGTGGAACAGTGTATTTTTGAGTTTTTTTCACGGGTTAGGTGCATTTAATCGCTGTACGAAAACAAACGTCGATTGTATAAAGTTTGTAAAATTATTATTTTCAGGGAGTTAAAGCAAACCTGTTTGTCCCTAGTGCTTGCGGATTCATCCAGAGCCTTCCGTGGACTCATCAGTTGGGAAACACTGGTTTAAACCTTAGAGTTACTAGTCTGATATCATACTGCTAATAGTCAACTGGTAAATTTTTTGTAAGTTAACTAGAGTCCTTTCCAATCAACCATAAACAAACATTTAAAACAAACATTTATAAAAGCCTTTCAGCCTTTGAAAGCAAGGCTGTGGAGCCAGAGACCAACAATATTGGATGGCTGGAGCTAGAGCCAAAACTTTTAGATGGTGGAGCCGGAGCTGGATCCTAAAATTGGGGTTCCAGCTCCAGATAGTTTGTGGGACAAGCGAGTTATACAAATAATACAATGTTTTTTTTCTGATTTTTTGGACCAAACTGTTCTGGATCCAGGGCCATAATCTTCTTCATCAGGGGTGACAAACCTATTTGCTATCACGGGCCACTTTGTCAGATACCGCTGAGTTAGGAGGCTGCACAACTTCTTAGTCATACTATGAAACCTGTTAAAAACAAAAAAAAATTATTCATGTTTCACTTGTGAAAAAATTGTTCATGTTTCTAATGCTTCGCGAGCCGCACGAAATTCTTTTGCAGGCCGCATGCGAACTGTGGGCCTCATGTTCGTCACCTCTGTTCTAGATGTTGGAGGAAAAAATTTAGAGGTGTCTGCAGGTGGAGTCGAAGCCTGAAATTGCAGTACCAGCTTCACAGGTCTGAATCAAGGTGGCATTCCTGACCCTGAATTTGGATATTTTAGGTATCACTGATTAACAAAAAGGTTTTAATCTGAAACTGACTACCTTGTAATCTGATACACTAAAAAACTCTATTGTACTTAAAAGTCTCATTCACCAAACTTTAACAGTTACAAACCTGATTCAGATGACTTCACTGTTCCACATGATCGTTGCTAACCTATGGACAAGTCAAGTGCATTTGATCTTAAAGTATGAACTGTGCAACAAATATATATATGATTTTCAAATCAGACATGCACCACAAGCTTTAACCCCTTCTGCAAATGTAATCTCAAAAAACTGTGATACGTACATTATGCTTTTTGTATGCTCTCCAGCACCTTCTCCGATACATTGCTTTGTTCAGATCATTTAAGAAAACTATTTATCAAAGCTTCATACAATGAGTACAAATTTGCAAAGTTTGAATAAGACAGGACTGTTTTATTTCTATTACTATATTGCATACATTCAAAAAATGCCACTAGCTATCAATGCTTTGTTTTCAAATCGTTTTTTCTAAACTGCCGTGGCAAAAATACTGGTGAATAAAAGCTACATTTTCTTTTAGACGAAGGTTCTGACACACTTGAATCATTTTCAATGTTTTGTCTCTTTACAGCTGTTGCTGAAGAAAGTCTTATAGTTTCAACAACTTTTTGGTGAAAGTAACCAGATTTTGCTTTAAAAGTTGTTTTCTTTGATGAACTAAATGGTTTGGCATTACTGGATTGTTCAGCAGTTCCACATGCTGTTGAAGCAGTGTGTGTGTTATCTGGTGGAGGAGGTGGTGGCAAACAAGCAGGATATGCCACAGAATTACATGAAGCTAAGAAGTAGTGTGGCTGCTGTGGCACAACAGCTGGTTTTGGTTGAGACACAGCATTAGCAGCTGGCAAGATAGGCATCAGACCTTGCAAGTGTACAGGCTGTTTCAATGTTCTTTTAGTTCCAACAGGACCAGCATCAACAGCTTTGGAAGTATTTGAAGTAAATGGATTTCTTTCTGCTTTTGTTCTGTCAGGTTGTTCTGATGGTTTTCTGCTCTGCTTTTCAAGAAATCTTACCCTGAATGTAACAGATTGCAATCTGTGCATCAGTTTGGCTTTTGTTTCAGCAACACTTTCATACTCAGGTGCGTAGCAAACATGGAGCATGGCACCAAAGAAATATCGCTCATCTAGGAAGCGTTTAGCAGTCTTAGCAGCTTGGATTTCCTGATACTGAACTAGGAATGTTTTAGTGAATTCTTCTGATGGATAATCCTCAATTTCTCGATGTTGATCCACAGTTCCAAAGCTTGCAAAAAGCTTTACCAACTCTGTCTCAACACCAGTACAGGGAACATTAGAGGCAATAAGATACTTTGATTCTACACTGACAGTGAACACACGAACTGCAGTCCGTTTTCGAGTTCTACGATATTTTGGTCTGGTTTCACAATAATCTTGTTTAATATGATGAGCAGGGACTTGATTTGATAAACAGTCCATTGAATACTATTCAAATAATACATTACTTGCGGAGTCTGAACACAAGATACAAAAACATCAAGCAGTCAAGTCAATGAATATAAGTGGGTTTATAAATATTAGAACTAGTTTCGGACATGAAGCAAATCACAAGTTTTTATGAGCTTTGAGTTCTGCTGACCTTTAAAATGATTTGACTCAAATGCTTGCAATGTGGAGCATGTGTGAATCGAAAAATATGTAACACAAAGTTGCTTCACAAAGTTATTTTCACATGTGGTACATGAGCATAAACATCAAAAAATATATTGCTGAAGCAAGGCCTACAAAATATGTGTCAATTCAACAATGACACAAAATTTGTCAAGGAGATTTGTCTTAGATATATCATGTAAGACAAAGCATATACAGAATGCTCTATCATTTCAGCTTGTATCAAAATAATCTAGGCTACAATGCACTGTCACTACTTATGACTGCATATCTTATGTCAAAGCAAATGTTAATGAAAGATAAGGCGCTTATGAGATTATCAGAGCAAGCTTTTGACATTGTTTGCTTTTGACATAGTTTATCAGCTAAATTCATTCAAAAATGAGTTTCAAAAAAAGTTGGTTATGTTGCGATCGGAAATCGCGAGCGGCATGTGCGCAATGCTTCGCACCGTGGCAGCAAGCAACAATAGAGATCACCCGATGAGATCACTCTATTATTGCTTGTTTGCACCACATACATATATTTTTTTTTCTTTGCGCACATCCCGTTTGTGGTGAATCACACAATCAACGCAACACCACCGAAGAGGTTGCAACAACATTCCCTCTTTTTTCCAACAAACCACACCGATTGCACATTCTTTGTGTGAAGGCTGAACTCCACATGACCTCCACATCCTGGGCACAGCACCATTTTGTTGCGATCGGAAATCCCGAGCGGCATGTGCGCAAAGCTTTGCACCATGGCAGCAAGCAACAATAGAGATCACCCGACGAGATCACTCTATTATTGCTTGTTCATGCCACATACATATATTTTTGTTCTTCGCGCACATCCCGTTCGTGGTGAATCACACAATCAACGCAACACCACCGGAGTGGTTGCAACAGTTATATGGCCCACCGACAAAAAATGTTGCACACCCCTGCTTTAGTGTAATGCTTTCTATCAATATGCCAAAGTTATGTTAACCAGCTGTTTAATTATTATTGGCATAAGAAACACCATTAAACTTTTTGCAACCTATGGGTTAGCTAGTTGACAGTGAGCAAAATATACAGGCACTAGTTGCCTTGGTGCTGGCTATCTAAAAATGTTGAATGCTACCCAAACATTTGCATAAACATTCTGCAACGTGATGTGGTTAAAATATGCATGCAAATTTTAAGAGATATCAAAGAGTGTTGGCCTGCAACTATTTACAGCACTTGCGTCAACATTTCACAACACAGTAATAGAGGAAAAAAATTTATTCACTAAGTACACAGTGACACATTATGAGTTGTAACATGACAGTATTGTTTCTTTCACAAGAGTTATTGCAATTAATAGTGTGATACAGATCAAAGACAAATGCCATGAACAGCAACCACTTAGACACAAGGGTACTAAAGTGGTCTTGGTTGCTGCTATCTTAAAAATAAGACAAACTTTTACACATCACTGCAGGAATATTGGCAATTGACCCAAAATGCAACTCTTTTTATTACTGGTTGATAGTTCAAATTCAATTTATACAGTTATAAATGAAACTGTATAAATTGACTTTGAACTGTATAAATTGACTTTGACTTTGAAAAATTTGACTTTGATTCTATTTGAATAAGTTTCAGAAATATTGTAGGCTTACTATAATGTAGATTTTAGCTAAAGCTACTTGCCTGAAAGGCTGCTGGGGCATCCAGGATGAATAAATGTGGAGTGTGTCAGGACACTGTCTCCAAAAAAACAAGAGGCCCTGCAGTGTGATGGAGAGTGCACAAAATGGTACCACTGCATATGTGTTGGAATGTTGAGTGAACAATATAAAACATTTTGTGACGACCATAATGATGGATATAACGAGTTGGAATGGCTATGTGATAGCTGCAAGGGGCAGAATAAGGAAACCACCCAAAGTGAAATGCCCATCACATGGGGCAAGATGAAAGACTTAAAGAAAATCAG
>JGI24021J15306_10003136_pt1 | contig 18450 bp, 10 predicted proteins | sample Ectturendosymbi1_FD_15306 | JGI IMG/M metagenome (IMG submission 15306)
GAGAATGAGAGAAGTTGTCGCTCAGATGTTATTTTTATCGCTGTAAACCAAAACTAACCGAGGATTATACTGAACGATAAAACTGCGGCACAGTAGTGAAAATTTAGCTGTGGATACAATCGTTATTTTTACTGGTTTGTAAACAACGAGATTACTTTCAAGCAGCCGCACACTACATGGTATGATAGCTTGCAATCTTCCTCATAGCTTGCAATCTTGTACTTGTGAATTTTGTTTTTTTACCAAAATTTTGTTTTTTTGGCCATAACTCGCCAACCAGAAACGCTAGATGGCCAATCAAGGGCTCTAAATACTCGCATGGTAGCCTAGTTTCCTCTAAAACTTGAACCAAAAATTGTCTCGTGGGGTTGGCGCTCTGAGCCCAATGACCTCGGCTAAAAATGCGTAAACCTACCCCGATTATGACGTCACCCACAAAAAAACAAAATCAAATTTCCTATTTTTTTCAAAAATATAAAATACAAGACTTCCCGCAACTTTAGAGAGTTTGAACAGCTCTCTAGCTCAATTTGCTGACGAGTTATGGTAGTTTAAAGTGACGCAAGAAAAGTGGCCCACGCGGGCCTTAAAAGGTTGCAACATTGTAGAGGTTGACTCACGTTTTCGCTGAACCAAACTAAAAGTTAGCGAAAAACCAGCAACACGTCTTATAGTTTCATTTGAGTGGTAGTCAACGGTTCCCTTTCAAAACAGACCTGTTCATAACAGACCATTCAAAACAGACCACTTTCGTAACAGACCCGTTCAAAACAGACCACGTTCATAATGGGTTCTTCATAAACGTGGTCTGTTTCAAGTGGTCTGTTATGATCAGGTCTGTTTTGAACGGACACCGTAGTCAACATCTATGCCTCAAAACTAAGGAAATAGTTTGCCTTATTTTCTAGGTCACCTTTGCAACGCACCACATGAGTACACACAGATACAACTTTTTCCGTTCACAGAAACTTGGGATTAACCACAATTATTTTCCAACAGCGGGATTTAACAAATGTCAAGTTTCTGGCGTAATCAATCCTGTTTTCAACTGCCTTTTATAATGGTAACAAAGTACAACTGATAATTTTAAGCCAATGCAGTTCAAAGCAGGAAAATGTGTAAGTTTTAACATAACATACACGTTGGAAGGTTACCGTAAATACAGCTGAGTGAAAGAAATTCGACCGTTTTTGACGATAATTAGACCTGGCCATTAAATAACAAATTATAAATTAAATGGGCTATCTGTTTACTCGGGATCGTTCTTTTGAGTGTGGACATGTGCTTCGTTTGATTTGTGTTGATTGTGTTTCCCCGAACAGCGACATTCATCACCTCGACATGCTCTGCTGCTGATCAATTTTTTTTTCACTGTTGCAGTACAGCACGAGAATATACAGAGCTGTTCAGCCACATGGTGAAGCGCAGGAGAGTGCAAAACATGCTTTTAATTATGCGAAAACTGTTTAATTGTGTGGTAGCAAGGGTTAATTCATTCGTTTGCCACAAAAAGTGTAAAAGTTTAAAGGAACATGAGTAGTTCTCCAAGAAGCAGAACAAAACTAAACAAACGATATAAGACTTNGGAAATTTCAAATCACAGATCACCGTAGAAATACATTAATAACGACTTTTCTNTATTTTTGTGGTTGAGTGCTGACGATAGAACAAATTTGCACCACTCTTGTGCCAGATTTNACAATAGCTATTGACTTGCTGCAGTACCAGTGTAAACAACGTTGGTCTATGTTGAGCTGTTCTATTTTTATTGGTCGCTTGAGGTCATATAGTGTCGGAACGCGGAAGACTTAATGTGACGCTTGCTAGCCAAGTGCTGAGTNCGATGAGTTAATAAGCATTTCTCAGGAAGTGAAAAACAATTCTGAATCCCCTTGTTTCGGCTGAACTAGCCAATTGACCTAAGGCTGCTTATCAATTTCTTACGAGAGAATAGTTGGCGAAACGTATCCTGTTCGTAAAAAGTGGAGTGGCAAACCATGTCAGACTTTGTAAAGAGGCAGGAAACTCTGTGTTACAAGCAACGGTAAAGTATGCACATGCTTGTGTCCGCGGTGTGTCTGAAAGATCTTCGATGACTTAAACACACAGCAAGCTGTGTTTGGTGATTTGGCCACTGACTTTTGAGCAGTGTTGTTGCTTGTTGCTGATTTTTTAACTTGTTGATGAAACAATCTGGAAAGATGCACTAGTCGCGTTTAAGCGCCTGCCATAACTTTATCCATGTTACATTTTACTGGCTGCATTCAACTTAAGACTCTACATCAAAGAAAATACTAAGCTAGTGGTTCTTAACCTTTTTCCTACAGTGACCCACCGTTGTTGCGAATGCACGTGGCCCAAGACCATTTTCTCATGAAATGATACGATTCATGCATTCAAGTTGAAACATTTATGTTGCAACGTTTCGTGACTTATCTTGTGGGCCATGACCCGTATGCTAAGATTCGTTGCGTTAACCTAGTTTTGCATGAAATTATTCTCACAGCTGACAGATCACTAAAAGAAAAAATACAGTCAAGGTTTTGAAAGGATAGTAGGTTTATGCAATGCAGGTTTCATATTTCAAGCGACCATTATGCTTAAAAAGTACTGATGATTTGACAAAAAAAGCATTTTGCTAGCAAGTCTTTTTGGCGAACAAGATTCGTGGTTGCAGCTCTGTAGTTGTTGCTACTCTTCTGTTATTGAATTAAAACTACACTTGAACAAAATAATTGTAGGAAATTCAGTGCGATAAATGAGAAAAATGTGATCGGCATTTTTTCTTAATATTGCATGCGCTTACCAAGTAGTGGTTTTTTGATGCGACATTCTTCTCAGCCTCTCTTCTTCAGACAAGTTAATACTGAGACCGTATCCGTCAGGATCGTCAGGATCACTGCACTGCAACCTGCGGATACGTGTTCGAAGTTAGGACGTTGATGATGTAATCAAGTTATAAATGAAAGTGAGAAGTCGTCACCGCTGGAATCAAATCTGCAGATATCTACCTTTAGCTTATGTAGAATTAAACATACCAAAAGGATACTTGCCTTACCACCTTCTTCTCTGCTACTGATCTACTCGGAGATCTTGAGGGAGTGCCGCCATATGATACCTTGCTCTGGGATCGCGGACTGCTTGGAAGGCTCTGCAAGGAGATTTTATACGCAATTTTTCATCGCCCGGTTGATCGGCTTTAAAAATGTTTTTAAATCTGTTTGCTTTCCAGCTAAGCTTCTCTCAGTCTATTACCCAAAAGGAGAAGATTCATTTCAATGTGGACAAAAATATTTTGTATCTGGAAAGAATGTTGCACTTTTCTCCAAATTATTTATAACATTGGGCTTATGATCCCAATAACAAAGGTTGTTGCCAATGCGTGGCCAGGGTGCAAGTCCCTCATTTGGCAATTGATGCCTCCCTGCTAAAAAGAAGTAATGATCTTTTGTTGGTCTTTCGCTGATGGCGGCCCAGCAGCTCCCCGTATTTTCTTTGCACCCCATTCATCAAAACCTGGCCAAGCGCCTGTAACAGACTGAGCAAAAAANNNTTTTTTTTATCTAAGGCAGTGGTTCTTAAACTTTACAAACACGCCGAACCCTTACGTAGTTTTCCAAGCTTTTGTCGAACCCCATTTTCCCCAATACAACAGGAAGTAAAAATAGGTTACTGAAATCAGATGATCTCCTTCGAACCCTTGAAACGGCTCTGTCGAACCCTAGGGGTTCAATCGAACCCAGTTTAAGCACCACTGATCTAAGGCAATATCAATGACAAGCACCAATTGCTATTTCTGAAAATACCAATGAATACTTTTGAAGTCATGTATTTTAGTCAGTTCTGTTTTGATCCCAGCTCGGGAGTAAAAACTGACCTGTCGAAAGCCTACTTGCGTATAAAGAATAAACAAGCAATCGTAATATTAATGAATGTAGTAAAGCAAATGCCTTTTCTGTATTCTCACGCAAACTGAACATTTTAAAACCAAGTCTATATTAGTGCTTGTATGGTTATACTACTGGTGTATAAAAAAATGAAGCTTAGTCTTTTATTCAAACGCTTTTCAACCGTGACGTGATTTTAGATGTTGAGAGTTCAGCTTTAGCATTATTTCACATTTTTGCTACAGGAATTTTGTGAATGCTCCTTTCAACTTACTTACCTTTACTAAGATGTTTGAAGAAGAAAAATGGTGTTGTATTCCACTATACAAATAACAGACATGTGTATTGCTGCTCGTTGGTAAGTTCTATTACTTAATTTTCACCTGTCTTCTCAGCTTTATACTTTGTAAATTTTAAACAAGCGTACCTTTCTCACCTAGCCGCGTTTTCATCGCAACTAAGGCATGTGAACATACCAGATCAGTAAATGCTCGCAAAATGGGAAAAGTAAAACTCTTATAACAACCAGAATAATAAAGTAGAAAATAACAAAACCAAGTATTTTACTTGATTTGGTTAGAAATACCAGCTGCCCCACAAAAATCTGTGGAAAACAGTAAGAACAAAATAAAGGGCAAACGTTTGTTGAGTGCCTACAATATATCCCAGCTGCTGAACACCAACATCCCCTTACTTACGTACAGCTGCATCTACAGCTGAATGTAAAAAAATCTGAAGTAATCCGAAGAATGCGTTTTTGCGAAATGAATGTTTGTTTCAGAAAATCCACATTGCCTTTGGATTCTACTATAAACAAAGACCATCAATGCGAGTTTGTTTTACAAGGAGACAGCATGATGAAAAGCTTGAGAAACGCTTGTGATGTTGTGATACACCTCAGAAAAAATACGGTTCACAAAGCATGTTTTTGGACAAAGTATGAACACGTGTTTTTCAGAAACTCGGAATGACGCAGGCAAAAGAAAGTTATAATTTGTGCTTTTCGACTATAAATTTTATTCTGAAGGAAATCAAGGTACTTAACAGCAAAAGTTGTTTTAAGTGCAGGAGACTGCTGTTCATTCAGATCATTCCATATAATCCCCTGAAAAAACTGGTGGCTTTTCAGTTTTTCAAAACCTCCACGTGACTCACTTCCAAGACGAAGTTCAGGATCAACGGTCTGCAAAATATTTAAAAAATATAACTCGCGACAGTGGTGCAGGAGGTGGGGGTGCAGGTGTGAAAGCGCACCCCCAAAAGTCTTGATTTGTCAAAAATCTGGGCAAAAATCCCAGAAAATCCGGGCAAAAATGGCACCCAACGTTGTTTGACTTCAAAAAATGGCTCTCAACATTTGCAGAAAAACACACGAACCCCTCTCTGTCGGAGGTCACACCAAGAAAAGGTCTTCATGATCTCTGTGGGAGAAAATTTGTAGGCAAACGTCGCACAAAAACTTTTCGGGCAAGTTTGGGGAAATTGAGACAAAAATCCTTCGCACCCCCAAACGTTTGCCTGCTCCTACACCTATGACTGGCGATATATTTGAATCTTTATCAGTGGCAAGATTGGCAATATACATATATGCATGTTACCTCTTCATTGTGTATCTGACACACTATATCATGATTTATGTGTTTTTCATCATGATTTTTTTCATCCTCGTCTCTGATAGAGCTCTCAAAGCAGTTTGCTCCCAAGGAGAAATCAGAAACCTGCTCAGGAATTCTTTCTACACCATACGACAATGAAAAGCTCTGTACGTTTTCGAGGAATCTGTCGACTGGGATTTGCCCAATATGATCCAACTCTGAGCCTAAGAAATGTTATTAGGACTCGGTATTGGTATTGGCATGGATGTTTCTAATTGTTTTTTGTTTTCGGTCTTCCCTTGAAACTTTTTCCTCTTAAAAGTTCTTACACTTACCTTAAATCAAATCTAAAGTCTTTTTATGGTTTAAACGCAGTAAACATCTAAAACAGTGGTTTTCAACCTTTTTCATGCAGCGACCCATTTTGCAACCCAATTTAACTTAACGACCCCCTTGCGAAAATTTCCAGTCAGGCATGTGTAATGCAGATGTATTTGTACAATAGAAAATCACAATGACTAAAAAACAACGTACGATATCACTATGTTGAACAAAGACTCATTTATTAAATTCATGAACAAGGCAGCATCAGTGAGAGAGACCCGTGCCGTATACAAATCACTCCACAGCACAGCTCATTGAAATCCAGAACAACTCCCAAGTCAGCTACCGCAATCGGATATCTAATTTACAAACACAGCATATTCTTATGTCACAGAGTTATTCGTGTGTTGCCAAACGCAACAGTTCCGTAATGGTCATAATCACACACAAAAAATTTGTAATGGTCATAATTACACTTAAAACAATTTTGAATGAAAAAGTAGGCTATCACTTTTGCCAGGTGATCCTATTATTTTGGCTACGACCAAAAGTGGTTCCATATACGAAATACAAAAAATATAGAAGTAATTATGAATATGTTTATCAGAAGCTCTCGCGACCTCAAGAAAAAAGGCAAACGACTCCAGGTTGAAAACTTCTGATCTAAAACAATTGCTCTCCAGTGGGTGGTGGAAGACGCAACGTCAAATGCGTGGTGGAGTCACCCGACCTTGTTTGCTCAAAACACCATTTGCGTTTCGTTCTTAGTCCTTTAGAGAAGTAAAGAGAATGATGCGTTTAATGGCCATTAGAAAACATTCTTTAGAAATACAGGGTCTCACAACTGCTACTGCTCGACTCCATTATCGAATATCAATATAAACGACGGTCATATATATCAACCGATTTGCAAGTTGGTGAATCATCATTGTATCGCGCGGTAGAAGGGCTGTGAGCTATAACGTCTAGTTCGTAGTACATTTAGCTCAAAGGAAATTGCGCAGCACCCGGTACATTAAGCTTCCCATCACTACAATATGCGAATATGAAGCCCAAATTGTATGAAGCTATTGTCCGGCGAATAGTTATTAGAAATTATCAGTAACTTACCAGAAGTTGGTTAATAAGATCTTTTGCGTCGTCGTCATCCAAGTTTTCAGGAAAGTCAAAGTCTCGGTTGATGATTTTTTGAAAAACTTGAAACTCGTTCGTGTCGTGGAAAGGGGTTTTCCCCGTCAGCATTTGAAAAATGATACACCCGAGTGACCACAGGTCTGAACTGCAACGACGTTGATACGTTCAGATCAGTTGGAACAGTTTCCTAGCAGCGGTTGACTCAATGTAAGGATCACGAGCTCATTCTCACAAGCACCCATGCACCTTGACTAGTGCTATTAGTAGCTCATTGAAATTTAGTGAATACATTGTTCAAGATGTTCGCCTGTGTGTGTGGTTCCACAGGCCTTGGGTCTGAATCACAAAGACGGATACACAAGGTACACATTGTTTCAGTGCTGCTGGTGTCTGCAAGGGTGGCTGAGAACTGATTTAACAACCTGCTGCTTCTCGAAAATTCCTGAACTTACAGACAAACAATTAAAAGTTATATTTCGAAGAATCAGCCTACTGGCCTCTGCTTTAATCTTTTTGCGATGATTCAGACTTGCACATGTCTGTATTCAAGTAACTAGTCTCCACACAGGTTACAACAAGTGAGCAATTTTATTTGAGGAAATCGATTTCACGTAACACTACGCATCCTCAGTCTTAAGAGGATAAAAAAACACATAATCGTCAGAACGAAGTTAAAATGGGTTCATTACGTTATTTTGCTAACACGCAAGTGGTCTTGTTTGATCCTGGTGTTTACATTTCCAGTTTCTTGCAGCACACCAACCTGAATGGTAAGCGCTTTCATGAGCCTGTGGAAATTTCCTAAGATTATGAAGAAACATGTTTGAAGGACATTCAAACACTCTCAGTGCTTTTAACAAAGATTACTGTCAACAGTTTGGATTACCTATTTGATGGGAACAATTGGTACCTTGATAAGAAACAAGCTGTATGCTTTGTTAAATAATAATAATATGCATCTTCATCCAACTTTTTTTACCGTTCAGTTCAATTGTCTTATGCTTTTCACAAATCTCAAAGTTTCTCCCACTATACGCGCTCTGTATGACGATGACAGAATGCAGTATTTAGCGGTGCTTTGTTTCAGTGTTCCTTCCTCTTCATTATCGACCACGCACATCAACTAACTCCTGCCCTGTGTTGTGATGTGCAAAAGAATTTCTGTACCCTTGTCTTCTAACTAATGTGATATGAATCATGTGTATGAGACAAAAACGTAAGTAAACTAAAAACAAAGTATTTATGACTACAAAGAAGGAAAGAAAAGATCGTGATGTTGATTTTTACCATGGGCGCAATTTGGTGGGGGGACACGGGGGACGTGTCCCCCCACTTTTTTAGACGGGGGGGACATAATATGTCATGTCCCCCACTTTTTTCTCTTAGGGTTTGTATTTGGAGAGGTTTCAAAACTAAATGTGACTTTGTCACGTTTTGTGTGAAGATTTTTTCATGTTAGATGTTACAAATAGCTATGTTGATGTTGAAACAGAGTTTGGTATGGTATCACTGATTGTGACATTTTTACAATTTTTACTTCAAAATTATTTTTTAGCATTTTGCAAGTTTCTAGGGACCGCAAAAGATTGTTAACTGCATCTGTCCGACATTTATCCAGTGTGGTTTACTGTAAGAAAGGTCACCGTCTTGAAACAGTGAACTTTAACGGCTGCGGACGTGAGAGACCACAGTACAGCCATGATTTTTTCCGTGCAGAAATGCAACTGGCTGTACTGTAACGTTGGTTGTCACGTATTCAGAAACAAACGGCGTAAAATTTAAAGATGCAAGTGTATAATGTTAGAAAGTTACATTTTCAGGCAAACCTCTGCGAAGTTTTTGCCGAAGATAAAAGTAGCACAATTGTAGAGATTTAGTTTTAGGATGGGCAGCTTTGCAAAAGGCTGTCTTCAACCATTAGTAAACAGGATTTCCATCAAAACTTTTGAGAAGTATTGACGTAGCTATATATTGTCCTATAGCTCAAAAACTTAACGACTTGACTAGGAATCAAAGATAGCTTATACATTTCGCCTTATTTCTTGTATGTCACGACAAGCGTGACCAACAAATTCAAAAGATATTTATACCTACAATCCAGCAATGTTTTCATCCAAGTGCGAAACATTTGCTTTATAGGTAGCCTACGCATTGGCGGCGGAACTATTTTCAAAGTTGGGGCACAAGTGCACGTCAAAAAAACTAGAAAATTTTTGTGATTTGAATTGGCAACTGTGACATCACAAGCACTGAAATATGACGTCATTAACTTTTGTCAGCATGTTTAAGCAATTTTATTCAAAATTTGTTAAGCCCTCAACGACCCCTATCTACACAACAACCTATCTATAACACACGACACTGATTTGAGCACATAAATGTAACAAGTTGTTCTTAGTCTTACACAAAAACAATTTACTTTAACAATGGACCCAATACAAATTGTGTTAACTCAACATATTTAGGCAAAATTCGAAATTTAAAAGTGGGAGGGCCGCTCCCTCCCAGAAAAAAATGGGAGAGATTAAACCCATGCAAACCCCTGGTTCCGCCACCTATGAGCCTACGTAACACTTAGTTTTGCTGGACATTCTTTTCGTGTTATTTCAGGTGAAACGTGGTACTATTCGCCAATTCACGGTTGTTCATTTTGATTTCTGTTTAATCTCAAATATATTTTCGTGTCGTTATGCATGTATAACTCTAGAATAAAATTTTTGACATTAATTTCATCTATTAAAATTTGATGTTAAACCTGAACAATTTAATTATGAAAAGACTGAGCTGAGTGGCATAACTGACAGAAGTCACAAGGCAACAGTCACCAGCAGACCCGTAACCACAGCTTTGGACACCAGGGGGGCGAAGAATTTTCTGAGGGAGACCCAAATTCTACATCGATAACATGTACGAAAACAATGTTTATGCATACAATATGTCCAAGGCATGTTTTTAGGGGGGAAGAAAGTTTTTCCAGAGGGGGAGAAGCCCTCCCCTTAGTTACGGACCTGGTTACCAAATTATTAGGTATGGGGACATCACATTGTAGACTAGATTGGTTTATGGGTATATACAGTATTCAGAAAGACTTCTGGTTCGTTTTCCTTTGGATATCTTGAAATCTTCTCTAGTTGGCTTGGATAATTCTGCTTGGGAGTCTGATTGATGTTGGGAAAGGCTATTAGACAAACGATGTTTGGACAATCGAAAGGGTACCCAACAGCGTGCAGGGGCTGACAAGGAGAGATTGAAAGGATAAATCATCCACCCATCAGCAGTAAAAATAAATTGTAAATAATTTTGTGAAGTAGCCTACGCTGATTTTGGCCAAACATTTTTTGCTACTGTAAGAGGATATCAATGGCGATTTGGCTAGGGGTGGGGCTGCATGCACGATGCCCAGAAGCTAAAGATTTGTAGCATTTTTAAAGAGCGGAAATGTGCAAACAAAATATTTAGCTGCCATACCTTGCAATATACATGTATATCGTACCTTGGAATTTATCGTCTTTTTAACGTTAAGCAACTAAACAAGACATCAAATCGCTCTGTTACCCACACTTCTTATAAAATGCATGAAAATCGATGTGTTCTACTTGAGAGTTATATGCACGTGCGACCAATGCGATCCACCGCTTTGTGCACTCCAACTGACAGCTCTGATAAAACCAGATTGATTTGTTCTAACCCAATTGGTGTGTTCTACTACGTCGGGCAAGTGGGCTGAACTACAGTACCATGTCAAGCAACAAAATTAAGTTTATTAATTTCTAAATCCTTTGTAGGGATAAAGCAAATCGTGATTAGCGTTGCTTTGAAAACACCTCTAAAAAAGATTGGGAATCTGTATTTACAAAACTTCACTTCCGCATCGGCCCGACGACTATATTGGTTTTACATTAAACTGTCTCCCCCACATTTTACAACAAAATTCAAGCTGTCCCCCCCACATTTTACAACAAAATTTACAACCATGATTTTTACAGTGCGTATGATTTCCTACCAGCTATCTCTTTGTCTTCAAAATGACGGCAGATCGACAGAAACCAAATGTGTGCCAACTCTATTGCAGTAGTTTTGAAGCACTGAGACGAAACCTCGGTTCACGTTGACGTTCTTGGTATACTGTTAGCGCATTTTTGATAGCGTGTATCGGGTTAAAAAAGTTTTGAAACACTTTGTTGCGCGTTCAAATCATTCAAACTTTTGTTCATATCGCGTTTGTAAAATGCCGTTGTATACGGAAAAAAGTTACAAAACTAAAAAAATTATGCTTCAAATGTTATTTTCACTTTTCTGATGGCAGCCGCAATGTCTGAAAAATAGCAGGTTTAACAATTGTATGGATTAAAACTTTTGTTAGACTGCTTGCAGTTCCCTGCCTTTTTCAAGTGTTTGGAGTAAAACATTCCAGGAGCTATAAAAAACAGATATTATATAAAAGTATATGTATCACTCAGTGAAATCCTTCTCTGTTGTTTGGTTGTCAATATTGGGATAAAAATTTAATAGAATTTCGCCAGATTGTTCAACATTGGATTTTATTGAAACGAATATGGTTGGCGAAATCATTGAGAAAAATTAGCGCTTTATTTAAAAAATTTTTGCTTTCCCACTTTCCATTTAAAAAACAAGTGGACTTCGCTTGTTTCGTAAAAGCCTTAGCAGTTGTTAACTAACCTGGCACAGGATATTTTTGCTGTCAGAAGCTCCGGAGGCACATATTCTGCGGATCCAACAAAAGACATCGCCTTTCCCTCTGTAAACAGAATTTCTTGATAAACCTAATTGCTTTTGGTGACGTATCGCATTAATCAGCATTAGCAGTTGTCTTGCTTACTCACCAGTAACTGAATCACTTTCCTGGAACCGTGTGGCAGTTCCGAAGTCAGTTATTTGAATGTGCATATTCTCATTGAGCAAAATGTTTTCTGGTTTCAAGTCCCTGTATGATGTGAAAGAGCTTTGTGAAAGAGCTTTATGTCTTTCCGCTGACAAACGGTCCTCATGCCACAAAATTTTTTAAACCGTTATACCGAAGGTTCAAAATGTAGGTGCAATTGAGACCAAACGAACCCTAGTTACATGGTCAAAAAATGAATAAAACAAAAAATAAAACGGCCTGAGGCCACTTTTACTTTTCAATAGCTATGTACATGTCTGTTTTTATAGGATATTCTACGCTGGGTTGTCTTTGGTTTGTTGAATAGGTTTCTACTTTTGTTTTGCTGTTTTTGAATTTCAGCTCTTGCGGGTTTTAAACGAAATAATGTAGTAACCGGGCACGTAAACTTCCCAACCACTTTTTTGGAGACTTGATGCAACGGAGAGCAATTATGCTGCGGGGATACAAATTTAGAATTTGTTTCACGTTTATCATTTCTTTCAAACAGAAACAGCCTACACTTGTTTGTAGAAGTTATTTTTCTTATTTTTTGAAGTCCTGAACAGCAAATATTGAGTAGTTACAAATACTTTGCTCAAATGAGACAGTCAAATAGGGGACGGCTGCACAAAATCTGATTTGTGTGCATAATCTGCGAGATTCCAAATCTGCAACTCACACAAATTACTTTTGTCTCACCACAAGATTATAATGAGCGCTGTGACTTTGCTATCACTTACACCAGTGGTTCTCAACCTCGGCTGCGAGAGCCACATGCGGCTCCCAAGCACCCTTTGTTCGCCGTGCGACTCTCAGCAGTCTTTCAGCAAAACCTGTAATATTTTGTGTAACAGACTTCATTCTACAATAAAACAAAACGTGTCAGTTTGACTTGTGTTACAATTTTTGTTGTGTATCTGTAGCAAAATCGTAGGTCCGGATTTGGGTCCGTGCAGCGAAATGGTTGAGAACAAAAAGGTGTTATTTGAACAACAAAGGTTGCTGCAAATATGCATTCAGTGGAAATAACGATAAATATACTTCATCAAACATAGGCCTACTTAAGGATGCCACTTTGAACAAACTTCTTGAATTTAAGCTACAGAGCATCACAATAATTTGAGCTATACACGTCGATGAACCCATGAAAACTGAAGAGATTTGAACGCTGGTGATTGTTTGCGTAGTAGTTTATTCCTGAGGATCTAAATCTGATAGAATGACGAGAAAATGTGATAGTATTTGCTAAGCAAAGCCATAGGTTGAAGAGCACAATCTTTTTTGATAAGATCCTTGTAATTCACCTGTGGATTATCTTCATATGATGCAAGTATTCCAAGGCAAGAACAAGTTCAGCCGCATAAAACTTCGCACACTTCACCGGCAAATATGTGTTGGCTTCAATAAATGAAAGCAGCTCGCCATGTTTTGCATAGCTCAGAACAAAGTCTTGTGAATGGAGGATAAGGCTCAACAAAATAACAAATTCCTTGATGTTACATCACAAGGACAAATATGTTTTTTGACGTATAATACGTTTTGTTGACAAACAAAGCATCGTCCCGATGAATTTAGGAAAATAAGGCTTAGGAATTTACCCTAGAAAATCAACGTGTTGATATAAGGATACAAAGTCGCTTTTCGTCTTCAAAGGTCCAGTGCAAGTGGACAAAGAAGGGATGTTGAAGGCGACTGATCATCAGACGCTCCTTCTCTATTTGACGAAGTTTGTCCAGATCGTGAAGTTTCACCTTTTCCAAAATTTTTACTGAGCGAAAATAAATTTTCATGTCTCTCTTGGTTTTGATAAAATCAGGTGGCACAAATCGATGTTGATTTTTTACCAATTGGAGCTGCAAAGGTAATGCGAAGATGCCACCGCTATAAGACGGAGTTATCTAATGTGTGAACAAATATCTACGCTACTGCGAAAAGTACCGCTTGCAGTGAGAATCGAACTTACGACCGCGAGCAAGCTGCGGAGGGACATTCTATCAGTGAGCTGTGAATCGAAGCAACTGGAATGGTGCAGGCGATACGCAGGTATCACTGCATGCTGTCAATCTCAGCTTCAGGTTGTTGTGATAAGGATCAAGTTCACTGCATCAGCAAGGCCGCCTAGAAAATACTATCTAGGAGGCCTTGGTATCAGGCGCCGCTGTGGCTAACATACTGTGTGTCATCGCGCAAGATCTAACACATCAAACTACGAGTCACGATCAGAGACAACCGGCTGCCGGATCAGTGAGCGATGCTAATACAAATTGAGAGTTAGGAGGGTTAACTTTCAGGTTGTCTGTTTTATAAGATTCAAGGATTGCCAGAGTTAATTTGCAAACAATATCGACATTTTGTAAAGACTATATTTTCGTATTTATTTTCATAATTCAAGAATCATTATTGTTACCAGCCATGGCCGCATAGAACGTGAAAAAGGTGCATTTCCTTGTACGTCGTTTTCTTCGCTAACCTCGAGTTCAGCCATTGCTGTCAGTGAGTTGTGCTACTGAAGAGTCAAAACTTACTTGCATATTCTTTGCCCGATGCCGCTTCTGTTCCTAGGACTACCTGAGCGTTGAAAAAATAAAAATAATTGTGTGATCTCTTAAAAAGCAAACCAATGTGAGAAACCATTTACGAACTTTTTAACTCTTTATAATAACTTGCATACGTTAACGAAAGAAACTCAGCTAAATACGGAAAAAGCTCGGTATTATAGCAACGTAGTGGATTCCATAGTGAAGAACCACATTGACTGTACATTGAAACGTGTTATTCATGACTTTTCACGTCATTGTTGCTTGGCTGAGGACCACAGTTTTGTTTTCATGAACTAATCAATAGAGTGGAAATTTTTCTAAAAGTGTTGGCAAGTAACGATTTATATACAGAGCATTGTAAACAGTAATTCTGAATGGTTTTGAACATTCGAATAGCTCCACGCATACGCATGCGTAATCTTTAACTTGCGAAGTTTCAATGCAGCTGATGTACAAAATGTTTGTGAATTCTTGGCCTATTGAAAAATAATTTTTATTATAGTTAAAGTGACACTTTGCAGTCATGGCAGCTACGCAACAGGTTTTATAACGGCTCAAACCTTCCCAGCGTTGACAAATGTCAGCTGCAATTAGTTGTCACGTCTTTGAATTCTCCTTTAGTGGTGTTAAGGATATTTTGTTTGGGAGTTTAAAGGAATGTAAACTGAATCATTTGTTTTAAAAATGTACATTTTATCCATCACACGTTGTTCATGCAGTATATGATGTTCATGCAGTATATATATGATGCAGTTTATGACAAACACAGTTGGAAAAATAAGGAATTTGTGAACTGACGTTCGTGACGAAAAAGATGTTTTAACGATTTAAATTTATCTTATAAATGAAAAACATTTTTAATCAATTCAATCCTTAATGTTTAGCTGCGTTGCTGCTGGTAAAGGTTGTTTGATGCCACGTCTCATATATGTGTGTGCTTACAGTTTTTCATTTTATAGTGAGAAAGAAAAACAAAGCTTTAATCAAATTGTTATGTCTGGGCTTGGTAGCTCTAATAGCAATCAACGTATGGTTCTTTAGAATGATAGCCAGAGCTGATAGCAAAACAGTGTTTTAGTTTTCGTTGATAAATGCTACAAACTGGATTGCTTAACTTTGTCCTTAATGCTAATCCCTAATATGTACGTGGAAGACAAGAAAATAATTACAGACGTAATAATTGTATTTGTATAACGACTTCATTCCCACACGCAAGGCACTAGACCAGCCATGTCCAACCCAAATGGCCTACCGAGCCAAAAATTATGTCACTATCTTCATCAGAGCCGCATATTGAAAGAAATATTCATGAGGGCCGTACATTGAATGGCTTACTTTGATCTTAGCATAAATTTAGCTTAAGCTAATGTACTGAAGGCAATCGAATCCTAACTGCAGTGGTAGAGACGTGATAAAGTGGCACTGAGGACCACCTGCATCAAAAACGTCAAATTCAAGATTATCAAAATAAGGACAGGTTGTGAGTGCGTAGGATACTTTTACTACAGAGAAAACCTAAACTAGGCCGCACAAAACCTTCCACTGGGCAACATGCGGCCCGTGGGCCGCGGGTTGGACATAGCGGGGCTAGACTTTAAATATTACAAACAAATATCGTTAAAAAAGGCATTAAAAGATAGTCAGAAGATGCTGCACATGATTAGGTTCTGCTTTTTGGGCATAAAAAATTCTTTTATACCTCACGTTTGTCATATTCTTAACCTTTGACACGTTTTTACTGCACATTTATGATCACAACGCGCTCTTTATTTAAAAAAACGAAAAGTTAGTTTTCAGGTTTATTAAGCAAAATTTTGAAGTTTTGCAAGAAAATTTGGTCAACCTAAGAACCCTTTAAAAGCATTTTTAAACATATTTCAGTATGCTTTAAAGATTGAAAACTAAAAGTGACTGGCAGTGTCTTTGTGACAGGAGGAGTCAATCTTTGAGTACTGCAATTTGATATATTTTGTTATGTTTGGGCATCCACCGAGCAGACCTCCGTTTACAGATTATTAGTTTCTCTCTGAAAATTTAGGAATGACGGTGAGAAGCTAACAATTGTCTGATTAAGTCACAGAGACGTCAGAACCCAAAATATTTGCCGTTTCAATTCTTGTGATTGCAGTTAGACTTGTCTTGCAGGGAATTCGCCACAAGTCCAACTGTCAGGCAGGCTCTCTTGAACTAATCCTGATGACAAAATAAAGCATGGCTTTTTGAGGAGCCGTTTTGGATTTATTAGAAAACATTTCTGAACCCATTCAAAAGTTCAGCAAACACTGCTTTCTTTCAGAAGCTATTTGTGGCATCTCATTAAAAATTCAACAGCAGAATTGCACAAGATGCTCATTCTGTTGTTGCCTGATATTGAAAAACGCTCGGAGTTGCTTTTTGCACTAAGGACAATTTCCAGGCAGTTTTTCTTTTCGTTTTCAGTTGACTTCCGCTAGACTCACCGTCGAGTCGTTGTCTTCACCCAGCAGACGTGAAACAATGAAATCATCAGGTCCTTTGCTTTGTTCATTCATTCTTTTGCCATTTTCAAACCTATTTCTGAAAAAAGTACCATGGCAGCAATATTGAAATGTGTCACAAATGCTTTCACCACGGTAGAACAAAAAGTAAACTCTATGAACGGTGTTAAAAGAACTATGAATTTCTTTAGATTAGGAAGACGGCTTGTGACAAATACTTCCAATGCCAGTCCTATGTACATCGCATTGGAGCAGAGTTTCAGAGAACGTTCCATTGGCTGTTTTTGCGGCATTCTTTCTTGCTGCCAGGAAGCGGAGCAATTGTGATATAAACCTGACCAAAAGCACCATCAGAGATCAGACGCTGCCGACATTGGAGAAACTTCTGCAGTTTGTTTAAACAGTTTGCTGGTTTCCACCAGCAGACGTTGGGTATCTGTGCCTTGCTCTCAACAAGGTTTTATCATATCTTGGATGACAGAGTTTTTTCTCTCGCTTTTGAAGATAATTTAAAAAATTTCAGCATTGGAACAATTGTTAAGTTGGATTTCATTGATGACCTTAACGTCCATGCAGGGAGGAAGCGAAAAACTAAACTAAGGTCTCATAACACTCAGACAAGATGTCGACACTCTACGTTACACTGGAGTTGAAGCAGATAACGCCAAAAATCAACATCAACAGCAGGAAAGATATTTCCATAAATATACAAGTTGAAATCCGAAATTTTGATGCTTGGAAAAACATCGAAAGGCCTACAGCTCAGTGGTAGAATACCCGTAGAAATGCGAAAATTTCCAGGTTAGATATCTTAATGGCAAAAGTTTTCGCAAAACTAAGGACCATCTGGGGGAAAGTTACATTAAGCTAATGTGCAGGTTAATGTGATTCTCGATGATGTCATTTCAGGAAGATATGAAAACACAAAGAAATATGTGAAAAATAAGATGTTTTCAAAGATTCCTGGACCAACCAAAAACATATCACAGAAGAGAAAATTGTATTAACAACCAAACAAGCCATTAGTCAAAACGAAGATGTAGAATAAAACTTACAGGCAAGTTAGGTCATAATCAATACCTTCCAAATCCATTTCGCCAAAGTAATGCGCAGAGGAGAAAAGAAAGGGACAAAGACACCAAGGAAAACAATTCGAAAAGTTTTGCTTTTTCGCATAAATTCTTCTCAGATGTGCCAGCAGCCACTTGCAAAAATATTTTGAACAAACCATTCTAAAGTTCAGCGGCTTCCGTAGTTCAACGATTTCGCCATGACAAGGGCGGATCCAGCCAGTAAGCTTAAGGGGGGGCGATTTCAGTAATATTTGGTAGTCAAGACGCATTACGGGTTCACTACTGTAAAAGAGCTGAAGTGTACTTCACAACACTGCTGTGACAAAACAATGGACGGCAAAATGGCCTTATATCGCGAATGCTGTTTTCCGACTTGTACAAAATCATGGTGAACAAGGGTGTACTTTTGTAGGTTTTAGGGGGGGAGCAATCGTCCTGCGTCAGGATGTCAAGCAGCTGTTCCGGTACCGGTTGGGTCAAAACGAATTTTAAGAAAGTATCCACTCCCCACCCGCAGCCTCGTGTTGAGCGTGTG
>JGI24021J15306_10003137_pt1 | contig 18446 bp, 14 predicted proteins | sample Ectturendosymbi1_FD_15306 | JGI IMG/M metagenome (IMG submission 15306)
CAATGCTCTTCAGGAACGCCTTGGCCGAAAATTCGCTGAAATTTCGTCCAATCATTCGAGAAATTGATTGTATGCTTCGGTACTGTGTTTAACTAGTTGAGGTTAATCAACTCTTATGCGCTCGGTTATCTGGACTAGTGATGAGATCGTGTGGAGTGAGGTGCGCTCAACTCGCTCGCCATCTCGACGGTTTGAAGTTCAGACCAATATTTGCCGGTCGTCGTGCAAAATCAGATCTGTTACTAATGATGCTTGTTACATTCAAATGCCGAATCATCGTTTTAATTTTATGTATTTCTGGGCCAACAACAACTTTAAAGCGTCCGTATACTAAAATCGTGTGGCTAGGTAGTCATATGCCATTGTGTTCGGGTCACCTTGTGTTCTTGCATGCACATGCAACTCTACAGTCCTTGCCATCAGGGGTTGCAGGTATAGTTTGTTCTCGAATACTATAGCAGGGTTTTTTTAAGGCGCTTTAGGGACCCGATTCGGGTCCCTAGAATCAGAGAAAATCGGGTCCCTAGAATCAGAGAAATCGGGTCCCTTCTGGTCCGTACCGGGTACCTAACATTTTCCTTAAAAAAATCCTGACTATAGTAAAATAACAATCCTTTAAACCTGCATTCCCACTGGACATTACGAATTTTCTAAACTGTGTATGTGCTAGTACTTGGTCAATGTGTTGAATTAACACGAATCATCTGGCAACCCACGTCGAAACGATTTAAGTGACACACTTGAAACCAGATGATTCGTGCAAGGTGCAAGCTTTTGTTTATCAGAGCTTCACAGGCCTTTCCGCCTATTCACATCACGAGGAAAGTTTTGTTGCCTGTTCAGTAGTATCCGTTTGACATGGCTGGGTTTGGAGTATAATTTGTCGCATTGGTATCGGGCGCTCTACAGGTTTGAGTGGCACAGGCGTACCTTGAACTGGTAATGGCTTATATTTTTTGATCAGCGCTTATTCGCAATCGGCTGTTGAAGCACCTGGATAATGGATAGCCTTGCACTCCGTCAAAAATAAAAAATTCATTTATTCATTTTTAATCATGAGCTAAGCAGTTGAGAAATACATGTCAGCTCGACTGATGTACTTTAACTTGCTCTCATGTCGTTGTACTAAAAGTGCTTTGCTTTTGTGAAACTGTTTTGAAAGGTAGTGTACTTTTTGCTTATGCAAGCGATATTTCCTGACGTCAATCAAGTGCAATAAGAAACCCGAAACTGCGCGCAAACAGTACTTTCAGTACGTTAAGCGGTTGATTAGCTTTTTACTATGCGTCTCGATTTCCTTCAACCTCTGTTGTACCCGACCAGAAACCGCATTGCATTGCGCGCTCGGCTTAGCTCCGCATTTGTACTCATTTTTCGTCACTAACACTTTTTGCAACAGGAAGAGCTTAGTTTCAAAGGCAGTAGTTGCGCAATAAGAAACAAAGTAAGGTATTTACTCTGAGTTCCCACGCGGTATTGAAAGTATTGAAAAAGTATTGAATTGTGAAATTGGTTTTCAAGACCTTGAAAAAGTATTGATTTTGGCCAAAATGCACATATAGTATTGAAAAACTATGGAAAATATCAAAAATCAACCTTTTGTTTATTCAGATTTTGCTCTTTACCACTGATGACAGTTTCGTAAATCTTTTTCCGCATTGTGTTGCATTAATAAAATTTTGGAAAAATGACGACATTGATGATATTAATTTTTTCATTTAGTATTGAAAAGGTATTGCAAAAGTATGGAAAATGTTTTTTGAAAATGTGTGGAAAATCTGTTTGCTGAGCTGCGTTTCTTGTTCTTGCAGCGACTGTCATTGATGCTGCATTTAGTTGCGTTTTCCTGGTTAATCGGAAATGCCCGCGTGGATTAGACTTGGTTAGCTTAACCTGATTTCATGTTGTCCCAAATCCCGGCACAGCTTCGCGGAGTTCGTCATTGCGAATCGCGCTGGAGGTCTCCCGCGTCACCATTCATCTGCTTATGCACAGTAAGCCCAATCATTGCGTATCCACTGTTGTAGGTTCATCGAAGTCATCCACCGGGGTGAAGTTCACTTCGTGGAGCGTAACTACCACTCATCCCGGCTTAGCGTAATCGCCCAACCAATTATATGCGAAACAATGGTGTGATTGCTGTCACATTGCTAAGTGGCGTCAAGTTTCTGTATCAACCAAAACTCCAAACTTTCATCGCCCTGTTGCTGGAAAAATGTATTTTCTCCTTGGGTAAATATTTTCTCGCCTTGCTTGGCTAAACATCATCTGACCGGATGTACGCTCAAATTACTTGTCGTTGACGCTCGCTCATGTTCGGTGGTTTCCTGGCATTATTTCTGCCTGGAACGCTTTTCTGACATGGAGTTTTACTGTTCCCGTTAAATTTAGCAGTCAAGATTGTCAACGTATGCGGTCTTTAATTGAAAACGTATGGAATTTTTTGAGGTTTGTTTCTTTTTCGTCGTCTCGCGTATCCTGTGCCGCCTGTGCGAGGGTGTGGCAACCACTTCAGCGAGCGGATGGTGTGTTGTATAATATTGTTTATTGTTTGCATTTACTGATCTCCGCCTCGTATTGCAGAGCATCACAATCGAAAAGCACAGGAACCACATTTGCGTCAAGCTCGATTCATTGAGGAATCGCATCGCTCACGAGATCAAAGAATGGCGCAGNGCTCAGGCTTACGCCATGAATGGGAAACGTGTAGACAGTTGCGATATTGACCAACTCGAAGACTGGTAAAATGTTTTGAAGAAAGCATCGGTATTTTTTGCTGAGATTGGGTGTCAATTTAATGTTTTATTGAAGCTATTGCAACTTTTAAAAAATGTGAAGTTTTATATTATGGATAATGGAGAGCTGTTTATTTTTACGAAAAAATGTGAAGCATTTTGTCATTAATTTGAAATTTGCTGGTTCTTGTTACGTACTTGTCAAGAGGTGAATTCGAGAGTCGATTTATTTGTTGTGCAAATATGTTGCGTATTTTGTTTGAAATTACTAGCAAGCTGTGATGAAAGCAGTGGTTGGTGTTTCGTATTTTAGGTCGGCATTTTCTGTTGCTTTTTTAAAGCTGCAAACCGCTCGCCCAGCTGTTGAGCGCCAGCCTGGAGCAAGTTCTGAAGCTGAGCCAGTTCGAAGTCGAGCCAGCCGTTGACGAACATCTCTGCGCTGAGATCCTCACCGAGCTGCAAGCGAATTACGAGAAAATGACGAGGAACTTGGTCGAAATGTGAGGCGCCAATATTGTTGAAGCGTGTTTTTCGAACGATTCATCGCTCCACTGCCAACACTGGAGTCGAAGTTGTGTTTGTATCTGTGTGGGGCGATCTTTGTTAACATGCGTCAAAAAGTGATGTACTCGCCTCAAAGGCGTTCGTTCTTACGTTGAAAAATGCCGTAATTTATTATTTACGCGTTCGTTGTCGCTACCCCGCCAGCTGCATTAAAAAAATAAAGATAACTGAAAATCAAACTGAAGTGTCTTTCTGGAGTTTCTGACGGTTTGTAATTGGTTGTTGCTGGGGCCAAACACTTCCTTGCATTGCGATATGATTTCTTTGATATCTCATGCTTTGTCTCCTTTTTCTTAAACGAATGTTGGAAACGAACATTTTTCCTTTTTTGCGTTAGAGGTCTTGTCGTGGAAAAGCAACCACCCCAAGTCCTGATGAAAGACAAAAAGTTTCAGTGTCAATTACGCCATTTGGTGGCAGACGGCTTAAGCATTCACCAGGTAACTATGGCTTTTGTAATATTCTCAGCGAGAAATGTGCTTTTGCTAAAAACGAAATTCGGCTGTCCACCTGATCGGACTGGTCCCAGCGAAGTATGATTTTTCTTGCTTGCAGTTTCGTTTCGATACGCGAGTCATGCTGGTGAGCACGGACGTAGCATGTGCAGTCATGGAAAACGGTCCTGCCACTCAACTGTAAGTAAGATTTGCATGGTTGAAATCGCCGCAGATATTCAAGCGAGAACGCAACCAACCGGTTCGTTCGTCGCAGATACTATAAATACCCAACCTTTCGATCCGCAACTGACTTATGCAGTTAGGCTGGTGCTGCTGATGTTGGACGCCTCCTGATCCTAAGCGCTTGTTTTCCATTGCATTTTAGAACACTGCCAGGGTCAGATTTGTCTAACTGTCCAGGTTGCGAACTACTTCAAAAAGGCGGTTTTGATTTTGAATTGCAGCCGTTCCAATTGGAAATACCAGTTGCGACATTGAAAACACGTCCCACTCGTTATTAAATGCGCCAACTCTTGCAACATAAGGAATATGTCGACTGTCAAAATAAAAGCCTTCGCTTTGGCAGTACTTTTGTTTCTTAAGTAGCATTTGTACTTGTTTTTTTTTGCAGGAAAGCGTCTGGCAAAATACTAAATGACAGCGCAAAATCGGACTTCGTCGAACAGACGCGACAACTCCACGTTCACATGCGAAACATGGCAAGTACACCTGCTGTGTGAAAATGCTGTGAGGTGTTGTTGCGGAAGAGGTTGTTATATTACTTGTTGAAAAAAAAGGAATGACAGTTAAAAAACTTGCTGATGCGGTGCTGGAAGGGCTGCCATGGACTGCTTCAGTATGGATGTAAATGTCACCCTTCTTCGCATAGTGTTGCTTAATTTGGTAGTCGTAGTCGGCGCTTGTACTCAAAGACCTTGCAAGGGCTTAACATTGGTGACCGCTAAGGCATTTCAAGAGACCGCAGCTATTTGATCTAAATGCCGAGATGGTCGTAAAGCGAGGTTTTCGTGTGTTTTGGTGGTGGTCGTTGTCACGCGAGGTTCTACTGTTTTGAGAGACCGTTTCGTTGTACTGTACTTACAGTCTTTAAGCATGCGGCAAAGAGGAGATCGTGGCAGGGCTGATGTTGTCGCCGAGGAAAAGTTCTGCATGATATTCCGCGCAACCATTAACCTGAGGTTCCCTTCCACGACAGACTGTGCCGTCATCGCGCAGGTAAGTTAAAGTTTAGTTTCCCTTGTGCTTCGCAACCACATGACTTTGCTTTCCCGTTACAACGGTCCATTTTCTTGTCGGAGGTGTCAACTTATAAATCCAGCGCATATCTCCTGCAGTGTAAAATCGACTCAAAAGCAAACTGAGCCTTCATAAGGCGAACCTCAAGCTGCGGATCTCTGGACTAAAAAAAGTGTCCGACTCTATTGGTCACAAGCAAATACCACCAGCTACTAAAATGGTACATTTTTCAACAATAGATTAATGAAAACCACCCGTTTCTGCTCAAATCCCCCTAATAATCGTCCATACTGCGCTAAGTGTATGTGCTTACCAAAATCGCTTGCGGTCTTGAATCTGACACCTTGCAGTTCTGCCAAGACCTGCTGATACGCTGAGTCATGTGACGCACGGATTTCACCAATCAAGGGTCGTCATTACAAGGTCAGACATAGAAACCTTGACATAGACTGTGTGTGTGTGTTGAGCGACTTGTTTTATTTGAAAAGCCGTTTGTTTGCAATTTCGGCAAAACGGCCTATATTTTTATTACGTATGCACGCCAGAGTGCTAAAGTTGCAGGCTTTTCATGATTCTGTGAGCTTGTGTTTAATCTCAAAAGGACTAGACCAGCAATGTCCAATCCGCGCCGCATGCGGCTCAGTCGAGGGTTTTGTGCGACCCAGTTTAGGTTTTCACTGTAGCAAAAGTATCCTACATACTGACACCCTGTCCTTATTTTGATAATCTTGAATTCGATATTTTTGATGCAGGTTGGCTTCAGTGCCACTTATCACATTTGTTACCACTGCAGTTATGATTCGAACACTTTCAGTATATTCGTTTAAACTAAATTTAGTTTACTAAAATCAAAGTTAGCATTCAATGTGCGACCCTCACTATAATGTCATTCAATGTGACTATAATGCCATTCAATGTGCGGCCCTGGTCAAGATAGTGACGTACTTTTTGGCTCAGTAAGGCATTTGGGTTGGACATAGCTGGACTAGACTTTTTTACTTCGGCACAAACCCAAATGCTTTCGCTTTCCTTCACTTCGACTGTTCGTCTGTACAAACGATGTTGATATCTAAGCTAGCAAAGGTGTGCAAAGAGATGAAGGAAGCCTGACTCACCAGTTTTCATTTTAATTCGTCCCCATCACATCTACGCCGTTCCATCTGTTGGAAAACCAGCAGTCGATTGCATTCCCTTCTGTTTGATGCAGGCGATGTCCTTACCGATCGTTGTCATATCTCACGGCAAGCAGGAGGCCGACGCGCAGGCGACCATCTTCTGGGACAACGCTTTTTCCGAAGCAGTAAGTCCATCGCTTTTCCCCTTTGCGAGCCGCCAGATGTTTGTGTGCAGTCAAATTTTGTCGACTTCGTATAAACCGGATCGATTCGACTTGCTACACGCTGGCGTAAGGTTGTCATTGTTGTTTTTTACGTTCATCAAAAGAAACTTTCGAAGCTGCAGCAAACACGCCCAGGATGTAAAATGGCACCATAAAATTTTGTACATTAACACACTGAAGTTAAGCTACAGGTGCATGAGTGGCATGGCAACTGTGTTGAAAACCACATCGCATATGTGTGCTTTACAAAGACGAAGGAGTTCAACCCCAATGANGCGATTGCCACAAAGGACAACGTCCACTTAATGGGAAAGTGTCGCCCACCAAGCCCCAATGAACTGCAAACCGAGAACGAAAAGTTGTTGCGACCTCAACATTTGATGACTTATCCTGCGTGGTTCCCAAAATACCGGACAAGCTGGCAAATCACTTGGCCAATGCATCACAATAAGGGGCGCTTGTCTTGAAGTTATAGGTGGTCGCATTTAATTGTCATTAGCTTGGAGGCTACTGAAGTACAGGAACCACCCAACTCGCTTCTTTTCCTTAGAATAAGCATATATTCGTCCAGCTTTAACATCGTCTATAGGTTCCACTGTCAAGGACGCTATGGCATGATCATGACGATGTAGTTCGCTGCATTACGTTTTTCATTATGATGATGCTATACCGGACGTGAGAGTACGGTTTAGATAGCGAATCAAAAGTTATTGTATATGGTTGCTGGTTTTTAGCTAACGCAAAAAATATGCTGTTTGTCATTTTCATTTTAATGTGCAGTTAATTTTTGCCACCAGCCTCGTTCTCGAAAGCTCGTAAGAAATTATGTTTGCCATGCAAGTTTGCCTACATCTTCCAGTTAGTGATCTGACCTAAACACAGTAGGGAAAATATTTTCGAAACAGTTACACGAACTTTTCTAAATGTATCATTAACATCATGTGTGCCTCCTGAAAAAAATGGTTAAAAATGGCTTGGAAGTGCGTTGAAGCATTTTATGTTTTGTTCGATTCAAAACTAGGATAAAAAATATAAAGGAAAACGGAGTTCTTGACTACGATGTTATTCGTGTGTTTAGGTTCGGCGTCCCTTTGATGTTCCCGATCAAGTTCAGTGGAATTGGATTCTGGACGGTCTTCATTGGTTGTGGGTGAAAGAATGTGAAAGGGATCCTGGAAATCCTCACAGAGAAAGGGGATTGGACATAAATGCGAGACAGTACCTGACCTTAAAGCTATTTGGTATTTACGCGCTTTTTTGAAATGTAGATATGAGCAATTAGCAGCAAAGTTAAGTGAGGAAAATGTATTTTGGTTGGGAGTTAGGCACATGCTCTGGCTCAGGGAACACCTTGTCATATCTAGCTCAAGGATCGATCTTCTAACGTCGGCGTTAAACGACCTTTGCATTGAAGAAAGCTTGCACATGTTGACGATGATTACTGCAGCGAGTTAGGAATTGTAGTTGTTTTTAAATTTCAAACTATTACTTGTGGTGACGAAAGCAGTAGTGCTGCCAGCTACGCAGAATATCGGATTCATGTCGTTCCGTTGGATAACGTGTTTTCATTTAAACGATCAAGTTTGTTGTTGGTGGAACTGTTACAAATCTTAACGTGCTTACTTTATGCATTTCTTTGCCGATTTGGCTTATGCTATTTGTTCGCAGAGTTAAAGTCGCTCAAAGTCGATTTACGAAGCATGTAACTCACCCCCCAAAAAAACTCATCCGCCATTAGAGCTAAGATAAGCACGTAACTCATGAACATACAAAAAATTTGCCGACACGAAACTCGTTGCCGACAAAGTTTTAGTGACTATCGCTGTTCTACGTTTGATACCAAAAGTTTGCTTTCAGGGCGAGAAGTAGTAGAACCGAATACGATGGTGTCATGGCGACAGTTCAACCGGGAAAACCTTCCAACCAAAACTTTCACGTTTTGGACTTGGTTTTTCAAAGTCATGGAACTGGTTTCGAGTCAGTACGTGAAGAAATACTGGAATGAGGAGTAAGTGCTTGTGCAGCTTTGGCGTTTCGTATCTTGCTCTCGTTTGTAAACTCGTTGCTCTGAACGTGATTATTGAGCACCTCCATCTGTATACTCCTTTAAGGTTGTGATTTTTTAGCTTTCATGAACGCTGTATGTTGTTTTTGTAGCATGCGGTGATAGGCGAGTCGGGCGTGTTTTTTGAAGATCAGGGGCCGAAATCTTGTTTACGTCAATGCCACAGACTGATCTCTGTCTCCGTCTCCAGACTAATCCACGGCTTCATCAGCAAGGCGGATTGTCACAGGATGCTCGTCAGCTGTCCGCCCGGCACATTTATGTTCCGCTTCAGTGACTCTCTCCTCGGAGCTGTTTCAATATCCTGTTACACGCTAAGCCCTCAAGGTGAGGCCAGGAACTGAAGAAGTGCAGTCTATAATAACACGTAATGCTGAAATTTTAGCAGTAAAAATAGTAAAATTCACAAGGATTGAAAGATGGGAAAGTAGCTTTTTCAGTCCTGTTGATGGAATTGCTGTGGTGACGTGTTCGACGAAGTACCATACATGCCAGTAACTTGCCACCACAACCTCGGTATTTTTTGGATAAAAATTTGCAACAAAACACCCTTGTTTTGCGCTTAGATTGATCAACAGCTGTCCTTAGCTTCATGTGAAATTCGTTGTGCACCTACTGTTCCCCTCCTCTTCAGTGATTAAAGCGAGACGTAACGTGTCGTGAAACAATTGATTGTGCGGCTTCTCAGACGTTCTGCTTTCGCTCAGACTTAGCGATGTTCACGCTTTGAAGAAAGGTTTCTTGTCACAGCATCATCTTCACGTCCAACATTTGACGTGGCATTCTCGTCACACGTAATGCGCTTTATTGTGTTCCGTATCTCTTTCACACAAATTTTGAGTTGATTCATCAGAAGCGAAACATCAGTAAGAACATCAAAAAAAGAGTGCGAGCATGTTGGGCAGTTGCTAAATTCTTAACACAACATTCCCGCAAGCTCCCAAAATTCTCGAACAAAACTTAGGTGTTGCAAGTAAAATGATAAAACTGCTGTAAATGTTTCGTACAATAATTTAGGTTTAATTCTGTTACAGAGATGTTTGTATCAGTTTCCAATATAAGGAGATGAAGTAATATCTTGTTGGGAGAGGGTGTAATTGTAAAGAGATGGGGTTTGTTCCTACGGAGTCTCAAAGTATGGAAAAAAGTTGGTCATTTTCCAGTCCGGAAGAGTCTGAAAAATAATTTTTTGGTCTGTTAGTATGGAAAAATATAATAATTTTTCAGACTTGATGCTTCGACATGCATTCTGATAATATTTAATCACATTGATAATTTTACTTTCATCGTGTTAACTGTTATAGCGCATGTATTCGATCTGGGTATGTCATTTGGAAAAGTAAAGTCTGAAAAAAGTCCGGAAAAGAACTGGAAAAATTTGAAAATCTATATTCAAAATTGCGTAGGGACCCTGGTTTTATCTGTATGGTTGTTTTCGAGATCTTACGTTTGGCTACAGTTTTTGAGCAACTGTTGCTTCCTTTGAACAGCGAAGCTGCAGCAATCACCAAAGACGTACTACAGTGTGAAAAAAGGTGTTAAGAAGTGTCGAAAGCATAGCCCCTAAAAATTCGCGGCTCGTGTGTACTTTAAAGCATATGGTCGAAATCGAACAAAATTTCCGCTCCTTCAACTGCGTGGATGTTAGTTTTCCTGGAAAAACGACTCATTTTTTAAAACTGGCCCTTCTCCATTTTGAAATTGGGCAAAACTTCCGCGCATTCGGTATCGGCAGGCCTCTGTCGCATGCACTTTTGGCAGCATTGGGAAAAACTGAGTGATGCGCGCGTCCAGCCATTTCGTTAACGTGACGTGAATCGCTTTGCTGGACCGCTAACCGAGTAGGGAGACCGACGGATTGACTTTTTCTATGAGGGAAGGAAGCGACTGCGGTTAAGAACGGAACTTGCGCGGTTAAAAGTTGACAAGCATTTGCTTGGTGATCTACAGTCTTTCCAGCGATACGGTTGCCACTTCCCAACTCATGCAGCAAGAACATCCGCTTGAGATAAATGTCCAACATCCTTCCTGGTTCTGCTAGTCGCCCGAAATGCTTACGCCACTCGCCACTGTCGACACGTGACTTCAGGAGCTGAGGCGAAACTTCACTGCTTTCTCTTTACGACCGTACAACGAACGCAGGTGGCGATTACGGGTTGTGAAGTATTTATCCATTTGGATCAGCATTGTCAAGTAATTTTCGAAAACAGTATCAAATGAAAACGAACCTGAATCGTGAACTGGTATTTATCTCTTGATGCGACAAATCTTCCTTGCTGAAGTTTTCCTTTTTTTATTAAAGCAGAAGACGTAAAATAAATGACAGACAATGACTTTTCCAATCACATGCTGAACAATTTCCATAAAGTACAAATAAACACTTTCAAACTCAAGCACTAACCGTCAGCTCCCAACTTTTCTTAAACCTTGTCCAAATACACCTCTTGCTCTTCGTGTTTTGCGTATTACATAAATAAGAGCAAACAGATCCGGTTGTTGCGAATGCGTTTCACTCTCTTTTTTAGCCTGACTAGAGAGAAAGGCATATACGAGAAATTCAGATATGGAGTTGTTACTTCTGAAAACGTTTGTCAAATGTAAGATATGTTCTTTTTATAATTGATGTATTTTTAGATTTGAAAACATTTTTGAATTCAGGGAACTTTTACCAATATATGACTTTCAAAGATAGTTTTTTATTTCAAATCCACCCCAAAAACACCTGACAACTTTGTAAATGACGCAGCTAGAAGTTCATAACGGCCCAATTGCGCGGGAAGACCTGAGTTGGATGATCCGTGTGGGCCACACGGTGTGGCATTTTTGGGTTTCTCTGACGTCGTTTGACATACTTTATGCAGCGGAGAAATAAAAAAATCGGGTTTTGTTTTGATAAAACTGTCGGGCTTGCTAACCCATCCATCTCAGGGCAGTCAGGATGTTTTCGGTAAACAAAGCAGGCAAGGTATGTTCTTGGAAAAAGTTTCTCGAATGCTTCCACCAAACCCAGTGTATTTCTATTGTTTGCATTCTTGTGTGTGCCAGAATCAGCAACAGCGACCTAACCTGGATGCAACAGACTGTAAGTCCTCGTGCTTAGGTGAAAAGAAAAAGGATAAGAACTTGTCTCGGGCAAAGTAGCTGCAATTTTGTTAAGATTTTTTTTTACAAATGTTAACTGCCGAGATCTGACGGATATGTCCAGAAAGGCTGATGCCATCTAGCTCAGTGGTTCTCAACCGGGAGCCACTTGACTCACTGATGGAGGTATTTTAAATTATGGTGAGGAAATTTGCTTGATGGAAGAATAATTTGGAGAGGAGAAATAAGTTGTTTTTTTTCTGCTTCTGCAAGATCTCATTTTTCAAAAAATTGTAATGTTTCTTTTTTTTTGTTTTGTAACTTGCGTGCAAATGTAATTAATAACTACAGTATATTCTGCGCTTGGGTAGATTTCAAGATTTTTTAACCTATTGCGTTTGAGTTGGAATGACAGACAATTGTGTTGTGTAACTGTGTTGAAATGGTGGAGATGGAGAACGTGGACTTGTTGATGTGTTGTGTTAAAGAGTTCACTGCAGACACCAGTGTTCTCAGTGAATGCCTTACTGATAAGTTGAAAGAATTGTATAAATTCAATAAGCGCAGTTTCAACTTATTGGAATGACATTGCTTTTGTGGCAAATAGCCATGAAACATTTAATTTACTTTTTACTGACACCACGTTGTGTAGCAGAAAAATAGGCCTAACTGTAAACTTTACGTAGCAGAATGTGCTTATCCTTTAATAGAGCAAAAACAATACCCAAACTGCAAAACGCACAGTTTCGGAGAACATGTTATTTTACAATAAAAGCTGTTATTTGTAATGTTCATCTCAGCGCTTATCCTTTTTGTGACTGGTGGTGGGGAGGAAACAGGTGTCTGGGGTTCGTTAGATATGGTACTGAGTACCTTGCGCAAGATACACTCTTTATGGCAACGCAGGCCAGGGCACCGTAAATACAGAGGTTATCTGGTCAGAAGCCCCGTAAATAAGATAAAATCGACAACAGGTCCATAAAAGGTTGTGCCGACCGCAAGGCACGCTGTCGCGGCCTGATGTGCATGCTGCGGAATTAATGACCAATTTGTGAAAAGGTTGTTTTGTCGGGGCGCAAATGGCCATAACGTTAAAGTGTCATGGACCGCAAGTTTCCAGACAAAGAAGAATAGAAGAACCGACGAAAAAGAAATCCTCTTCGGGTTGTCATAACCTTTTCTTGATCCAAGCACGCAGATGTCAAAGACAATTAAAATGGTTCTTGAGTGGCTTGACAGCAAACGGGGAACCACCGTAGTTTGAGTTGCTCTCCCGTGTCAAGCGAAATTTCTGACCTATTATTGTTTCTCAGTTATTTTGCTTCTCAGAATAAAGATGTAAAGTTTCGGGATTACTTTTTTGATGTGTGTTGTGTGAACTAAAACTTTTTGGTTAGATGTCAGATACCCACAACAAGCTGCAGCACGGGAATAACCACAACCACTGAAAAATATTGGACTTATAACCTTAACCCAACACACTTATATAAACACCAAATCCTAATCCCTAATCATCAGTTTTCTCAGCGTGTTTGATATGCAGAATACTCCTTTGGGCATTCGCACATGGCGTGAAATCAAAAATTTCGCTTGACACCAGTCGTAATGCAGTTCTCTAGAAAATGTGAGCAATTCATTTGTTAGGGAGGAATAAGGAAAAACAAGAAAATCAGTGATCTAGGTTATTCCACAAATAACAAACCGTGTTTTTCAAACTTTCTAGGTTTATCTGTTGTATACAGATGCGGCTAGGGTCTTTCAAAGTTAAAGCAGTGTTATCTCGCTACACTTGTAATTACATTGCGGAAGCACATACGACTGGGCTTTTTGGAGAAACGTACGAGGTCAACCACACCTGGGCTTTTCCGAAAGTTTTGCGTGCAGTGTATCAGGTTAATATAGGTGTTTTAACGATTAAAGCCTTGCAGCATGAAAGGATAAGATTTCCAACACAACATCAATGCACACTAACGCCAGGTTTGGCCAGTCTAAAACCTTTCAAGCAAGAAAAATTGCCAAAATTCCGCTAGAATCCCCTTGAATAAGACCAACTGTTTAGGCCGCTAGACAAATTATTTTGGAGCTAAACAGGATTAAAATCCGCTAAATTGGCAACCTTGATCAATGCTACTGCGCGACTCCATCAGCGAAACTCTTTATCTTCCACCCATCACCCCTTTCAATACATATCGATATTTATTGATATGCCCTTGTGCTGTTGCGTCAACCAAACAAAATCGGTTTTGAAACAAACACTCGCTTTCCACCTCTACACCATCGATGACGGGCCACAATTTCATTAGTTTCGTTCGTCATGCACTGTACATGTCTTGGACATGGTCATGTCATCGGTATTGTAGGCAGGTTTCCTGCGGAGTCTGGAGAAGCATGGAAAAAAGTTTGGTCAAAAAAAGCTTTTTGTCTGTTAGTATGATAAAAGGCAATAATTTTCTAGTCTTGATCTTTTAACACGCATTCTCATAATGTTTTATTCTGATAGTTTTGATAAGAATGATAATAATTTTACCTTCATGTTAACTATTATAGTGCCTGTATTTGACCTGGGTATGTCATTCGGAAAATTAGAGTCTGGAAAAAGTCTGCAAATTTATGTTCAAAATTGCGTAGGAACCCTGCGTTTAGGCTACAGCACAAAACGGGAAAGATTTGCGACTGGCACAGTGTTGGTTCGCAAGTTCCTACAATCAGGGCCGCACGAAGGGTGCTTGGGAGCCGCATGCGGCCCTCAGAGCAGTGGTTTAGAACCACTGGTCTAGAATCTTCATTGGGTAAACGTTTTTTCGTGGAAAAGTAGAGGTCCGACTGAAAAAAGTTGGCCAGATAACTGACCTGCATGCTCCAATGTACGGGTCTCAGCCACTTGATCGTTTATTAACCTATTTTGTTCATGGCTTGCTAGCATTGCTTTCGTTAATTTTTTTCTAACTAGTTGGTATTTACGTAGAAATTTGAAAAGCGTCTCAAAGTCTCCCAGCCGTATGTCGTTGCTGATTTTTGAACCCGGTTTTGGAAAAGTTTTACTTAAAGGTTTGCGGAAAGTGGCGCTTTGCAGAACGGGCGACGCCAATTTTCACCATAACCTGTCTACACTTCTCAGATCAGTGCATGTCGTGCCAACGTAACAGTTCCGGCCTTTGTTCCTAGGATATGAAGTGGGTCACCTCGAACCCGACACAATAAAGAGATTCCAGCAACGCAGCCTGCCAGACATGGTGAAAGATCTCGCCTACCTTCACTTCCTTTACCCGGATCGACCCAAAGATTCGGTCTTCGACGCATACTACAGCAGGAACCCATCGCGTATGTGCCTGACTGCTGCCACTATCCAAACTAAAATTTCGTTTTTGTATCTGGATTATGTTTCTAATAGGTTAGTGTCGGCACGAGAGACAGGTTTCATGTCCGCACTGTAGTGTGGTCGCTCAGCTGTAATATTTCATTCACGTGACACGCTTTTCACGCAGTGCAAACTGATTGACGTCTCCCGCATGAAGTGACTTCTACCAATGTTTTGAAGTCGCCTCCGCGGAGAATTGAAAATTGTCATCGCTTTTAACTTTTTAATCCTCATCATCATCCAGGTTTTTTTCCAAGGTTTGACCTTGATGAGCACTAAGGCATTTCAAGAGACCGCAGCTATTTGATCTAAATGCCGAGATGGTCGTAAAGCAAGGTTTTTGTGTATTTTGGTGGTGGTCCTCGTCAAGCGAGGTTCTACTGTATTTTGAGAGACCGTTTCTGTCTTTCAAAACACTTTAAAAACATTGTCATCAGTAGGGCCGTTTAAAGTCATAAAAGTCATATTTTTTCTGTGCTTCAGGAAGCTATAAAACAAATTTCAAAACAAAAATCGCAACCCTACGAAGTCTACAACAAAAGTAATAAAGTCATAAAAAGTAATATTTTCCATGTTAGGTCACAAAGTCATATTTTGCATATTTTCAACCTAATTCAATAAGACAACCATTAAAACAATCTCAAAATATCGGGTGAAACTACTATATCGCTAGGTCTAAGCTGCATCCTGCATTTGAACCCACTTGAGCACCCTACGAATGTTGACAAAGACGAAGGTGAACCAAGTTATTTCGATGAAATGTAATATATTGCCTAAAAATGCATGTTCTTACTGTCCCAAAGAAATAAAACAATGTCCATGCATGTTTTTGCTTCAAAAGAAACTATGTGCTTTGCTCATGTTTTGTCCATGCATGTTTTCAATTTGCTTCAAAATGACGTCAACAAACCATGGGGCTACCATCTCTTATGCCTATCTTCGCTGGGAATGCTTCTTTGTACAGTACATGTATGTTCATTTTTGTTTGATCATATAAAGTCATATTTTTTATAATTAAAATCATATTATGAAGTTATTTAGGTCATAAAAACGGCCCTAGTCATCAGCATTATTCTTTTGACAGCAAGCAACGGCTACGTGGGGAAAACTCTTCAGGTCGTGACACAGGGGGGTGGAAAATCCTCGGAGCTACAAACGCCAACCTCGCCACCTTCTCTTCCAAACGGTTTCAGTTCTCCAGCAGGTATTTTGCTTGTACAGTGGCACTGAAGGTGCTGTGTGTTGGTGTTTTTTAATCTTGGTTAAAATTTAAATTCACAAAATGTTCAACTCCAAACACTAACGTAGAAAACCCGGTAAATGGTGGCTAAGCTTAGTTTTTATTGAACGCTGTGTTTTGATAACGGAATTAAAATCAATTGTAGCCAAATGCATCACACTTTCGTGCATGGCGGAAGGTATGGGTGTGCAGAAGGGCGTGGTCTCACCAAAAGTTACCCAGGTCAAGTGTGGTCTCAACACTCCGTGCGACGTCACAGACTTTGTATCAAAAATATTTTATAGAACATCAACTCGTAATAAATCGTTAAATACGATGCATGTTGCTTTGTTTTTTATCTTTTTGTCTTCCCATTTTTGGCAACAACGTACCAATCAACTGATCGTACAAACAATCGTTTTCGTCCTACCCGATGACGCAGTGAACTCTGAACGCCTCAGTCTGTGCCTAATTAGAAGTGTAAGCACCAACGGCATACTCACATATTTTCACTTAATTTTTTTCAAAGGACTCTTACGCCATGAATTCTGTGATTAGATTGTTCTAAAATCAATTTTTGCCTTCTGTTAGCTGCATCTATTTGCAAGGTTGCTCAAAAAACATGTGGAAGAAAGCGAATGTCCGGAAGCTGAGATCAATCCCATTCTGAATTTTCGTGCAGCGTAGCGCAGTGCTTCCCCAACTTGATTGCAGCTGAATTCGAACAGGGGTGCCGCGAGATCCTAGTGACGCGAAGCACGTCAACTTTAAACCAAACCCTCAATGCTTCTTACGCACTCCACAAGAGTGGCTGCAGACTGCTCGGTAAGGGCGTGAGAGGCACGATTTGAAGAAGTCTTCGTGATTGTCATGACACATTGGCATATATTAAGGAAAATATGAGAGTTGCAAACAGCGTGTCCTAAAGTATTCCAAAGATTCCTTTCGTCATCTAGAGACAAGGCTCCCAGCGGGCGGGTTGAAAACCGCAGTGCCGTCCTGGCTGAAGAAAAATGAGTTGCAGCCTGTTCATCACATTAAACCCTGGAAGACTATCGTTCGATTTTTGTCACGTTAATACTAACGTCGGGTGTGCCAGACCCGGTTTTCAAAACTAAAAAAAATACACTTTCCTTCAACTGCAGTTTATCACAAAAACTACACTGAAAATATAAGTCTCACTGAGCAGTTTGAGCACTAACAAAGTTACTTTGCTCAAATATCATACGATTTTTGATGAAAAGTAAGTAGGCTAAATACAGCGAAGGTGTCGTGTATGCCTAACTGAATTACTCATAAAAAGAAAATTATGGGCGTGAAGAACTCTCCTTTTGTATACTGCTAACAAGACCGTAGAAGCATGCGCTGAGTGAGTTTCAGCTTTTTACATCCGCCTGGCACTTTTCCTCCCTTTAACCATAACGTGGGTTAGGCTGACCCAACACCACCTCACACTAATGCTTTCGTCGGGTCTGCCAGACTCGAACTCACTCCCTGCGCAAAATCGAAAAGAGTGTGGATGACCGCAAGCGCACCTATTCATAATACAAAAAATTAGGCTACTGAAGAGTTGAAAGCGCACCGACCCGCGCTAACGTAGTTTCACGTGAATGACCTCATTTGACCCGGGTCTGCCAGACCCACGATTGTATTCCAGGGTTTTAAGAGACACCTGTGAAAACCGAGTTAATTTGCTAATTTGGTTCAGCAGGGAGTCTGCTTGTGACGTACAACTATCGATTCGATTTCAAATTCCTTACCGGTTACGCAGGTGATACGTAGAAAAATTCTCTTGCATGCATCGCATGGCCGCGATTCAATTCAGACTTCGCTACGCAAGAATATGACTCGTAGCCACGCATAGCACAGCACATGCTCCCGATTTTCTCAACTGGTGTCACAATCCTTGCAGTTCAATATATTTGGGGCGTGCAAAAGTCCAAAAGCAAAGATAAGAAACCTGCTTTGGCACTATGCTCCTGGGGAAAGTTGAATATAAGGTAGTACCCAGCATTGATATTTTCGGGATGATCATCAGCTCCATCCCAAAAATAAACCGTCGTTATGATTGTTTCCGATGATGACGTCACTATCGTGTGCAAATTGTTGTGTAGTTGTGTAAATTGAAAGTAGTTTGAATTGGTTGCATTAGACTCTCGTATAAAGTTGTGGGATACGGAAGCGAACAAAGCAGCAAGCGAATTGCAGCCATAGATATAGGGGCAAGCAAATTTTTGGGGGTGGGAAGGATTTTTGCCCGAACTTCATCAAAATCGCCCTAAAAAGTTTATGTCAAAAGTCATGAAGACGTTTTGTCCAAAGGTCACATAAAACACAAAAAATGGTAACCACCAAAAAAGGTCTTCATTTTTTTTGTTTGAGAAAAAATGT
>JGI24021J15306_10003138_pt1 | contig 18444 bp, 10 predicted proteins | sample Ectturendosymbi1_FD_15306 | JGI IMG/M metagenome (IMG submission 15306)
TNCTTTCGTCTTTTTGCGATGATTCAAACTTGCACATATCTCTATTCAAGTATGTACTTTCCACGATGGGTGTAAGCAAGGAATCGATCAGCAAATTTTTGCTGATCGATTCCTTGCTTACACCCATCGTGGAAAGTACATACTTGTCTGCTTCAGTTGCACTTTACATTTCAAGATATGAATTAATGATAATATTATTATAACCTTGTATTATTTTATTTCACATTGACACTGCAGTACACAGAGAATAAAATCTCGAAAATTCTAACCTAATCGATAAAATTACTTTAACATAGACTCGAAATATGTACTGTACTATATATGTACGTGCGGCTGCCCTTCGGGCCGCATAAAATTTCCTCGCTGGCCGCATGCGGACCGCGGGCCGTAGTTTTCCCACCCTGTTTTGCAGGAAAAAATTCGATAGTTTTGATCTTCACCGCCGAGACCAACCCAACTTTTAATTCTGGGCAAACAATAAATCAGGTTTTTACTGTTTGAACCATCGTTCTGCATCAAAACTGCGAAAAACAAATTTCAGTTGGTTGGCCAATTTGTTTCACTTCACACTAACCATTTTACCTTTCGAAATTGAAATAGTTCTAAGCCTTGCAATGCATACGTTTTCAGCGTACTGCAACGTGTCTATGACTTTTACGGTTTTTCATCTATTATTTAGATTCTATCAAACAAAGAAGTAACAGCTGAACTGTCGAAACAGAATTCTTCAGCAACCCAGCCAGCCACCATAACAGTAAGAAAATATATTTAAGGAACGTAAAATTGTCTAAATCAGTGGTTCTTAACCTTTTGTTTACTACGTTTTCCTGAAGTACTTGTCATTTGCTTCAAGCCCCCCTGGCTATAAATAATTTGTGAAAGCAAATGTATTGTTTGGTGAATTTATTGATTAAATTTTCAATGTTGTACAACGCTTAAGGGCTCTCGCCTCGTGCAAATTTATTGATGCCCCCCTGGGGGCGCGCCCCACCCGTTTAAGAACCACTGCTCTAAACAAAAGTAGTTCTTATTTTCTTATCCGCTGAAGTCAAAGCAACTTGCAGTAAATACTTCGCAAAACATGATTTATTTTCTGCAATTTTTGTAGTTTTATTGCATCCAAAAATTTGCTACCAACGAATCGCTCTGCGGAAAGTTTTCGCTTGTTACATTTGGTTTAAATCAGCTATGTCCAACCCAAGTGGCCTACTGAGCGAAAAAGTATGTCACTATCTTAACCAGGGCCGCACATTGAATGATATACTACTGAGGGCCGCACATTGAATGGATTACTTTGATGCTAGCAAACTAAATTTAGCTTAAACTAATGTACTGAAAATGTTCGAATCCTAACTGCAATGATAACAGACCTGATAAAGTCGCACTGAGGACCACCTGCATCAAAAATGTCAAATTCAAGATTACCAAAACAAGGACACGTTGTCAGCATGTAGGATACTTCTACTGCAGTGAAAACCCCATTGGGCCGCATGCGGCTCGATCATGCGGCCCACGGGCCCGGGTTGGACATAGCTGGTTTAGATGCTTTTGTTTCCATGTAGATTTGTATTAAAACAGATTTCAGGTAAGTTTTTGTACAGCATGGCTCAGCTTTCCGATTTCCAATTATCATACACAGCCATGGGAACCTAAAGATTGGCAAACTGCTAGAGTGATCATCCCCATACACAAAAAAGAAGTCAGGAGTGAACTAACTACCAAAGTATCTCTCTCCGTATCCTCTGTGGAAAAGTGTAAAGGAGTTTATACAGTATATGACTTGCCATATACAGAAAAAATAATTTTGAATCAAGTCTGATCGCAGATGTTCTGCATTCTTTACCTTTTTCGTTGTCATTTGTACTGGGCATTTACAACCGGAACTAAGTTGTGTGGACTATGGGTGCCATGATTCCTTCCCTTTAAGTCCCGCGTGCGCCAAAATTTTGGCGCAACATGACGCCAGCATATTCGGCCATAACTCGCCAGCAGATTGAGCTAGAGAACTGTTCAAAAGATGCGGAACGACTCGCACGTTCGATTACAAAAAAATTGGGAAATTTTGGATTTGAGATAATTTGTGGGTGATGTCATAATGGAGGTAGGTTTATGCCTTTTTGGCCCACTTTATCTGGCCCTGGTCCTCAAACGCAAGAGGGAGCTTTTTGTTTCTTTTTTAAAAAAGCTGTAGGCGAAAATCGGTATCTTCAGAGACCTTGACTGGCCTTCTAGCGTTTATAGTTAGCAAGTTATGACCTACAAACCACAAATTAATTAATTAATAACTACTTATATGATTTGTTGTTTCCAGGCCTTTACTTCCAACTACAAACGCTAGAAGGCCAATCAAGAGCTCCAAAGATGCGGATTCACGACTACTTTTTAACAAAAAAAAAAAAAGCTCCTTGTGCCGGTTGGGGCCCAGGGCCCGATGATGTAAGCCAAAAAAGCCTAAACCTTCCCCTAATATGACGTCACCCACAAAAAAAGCTCAAATCCAAAACTTCCCAATCTTTTTAATCGAAGATACAAGACTTTCTGCAACTTTAGAAGGTTTGAACAGCTCTCTAGCTCAATCTGCTGCCGAGTTATGACTTGCCCAACTTGGCCAAATCCCGGGATTGAGGGTTTTTTACGCTTACATAACTGTTTATGCAAGGGTTGAAGCGTCTTGTGAGAGTCAGTCAAAAGTGCAATGTTTATACAATTGTGTACGTCTCGTTTCCTTGAAACATCAAACTATAGGTACGCAATTTTACTTGTCATATAAATTCCTGCTAAAGCAACGGTGCTTGGCACTTGCAAATATTCTTTCAGAAAGGATGCTTTTTCAATAAACGTTGAAACATTTTGATTGTTTCAAAATTTTTACTGTTTTCTTTCAAACTTTGCGTTCAATTATTTATGGTTAATTTCACGTCTAAATGCTGTAAGTTAAAAGGTCATAAATTATGTAAAACAAACAACATCCAACTCCTACACATACATTTTAACAATTGGCAGATCATCGCTACAGAAATTACAGACAACAATCTTGCGGAAATAAACTTGCGAGCAGAGGGGCTCGATAAGAGGGACTTTCTCGGGAGATCCGCTCTTTTTGTTCAAGTTTTTCGGGAAGAAGACCCCAATCAGTGGATCCTTGTTTGGAAAACGGAGGTATAGTTGATTTTACAAGAATTACTTGTACTTCCAATTATTTCCGTGATCTGTTGCTTTCTTTCAGAGTTGAGCACGGCTGTTAAAACATTGTTCTTGTCAAGTTGACAACCTCCGATCTTTGTTCAATTTCCGGCCTTTTTGACAAATTCATTGCCGTGTTCCTGAGAGAATTAACCACATAGCAAAAATTTCAAGTCCGTTGTTTAATGTTTTCACCCTTTGCAATTCAGGTGACAAAAGGCACTCGCAAACCGGAATGGACTCCTTTTCAAATCAGAGTTCAAAACCTTTGTAATGGAAATTTCAACAAGAAGATAAAAGTAAGATTGAAGTTTCAGCTTCACTTGCTAACTTCTCGGGTGCATCATCGGAAATGTATATTTTCAGAAAACGAATGCATACGAGATGTATTAGAGCGAAATTGCGTTACTACCATCAACAAACTGCAAAACGTTCTACTGAATTCCAGCTGTTATCACTTTCATCTCAGTAGCAAGGGACAACTTTTTTACTTTGCAGACCCATTTCAAACACTTGTATACAGGGCCGGCCCTGGCAGGTGCGGGGCCCAACGCAAGACCTAAGTGCGGGGCCCCTCTGAGCAGTGGTGTTATGGCATCATCGTGTTCAGTCACCCGTGCTACGACTTTTTGATGAAGATGTTTTAGCAAAATAAATTCATGAATATCAAAATAGACGGTAAATTATTGGAGTTAATATGTATGTATCAGCAGTTTCTTTTTTGGAGGGGCGTGGCTCATGTATCCCCTACCTATTTTGATGTTTATGACAATAGCAGGGTGGCCAACTAGTCAGAGACCAAGAGCCACATTTCTTACTGTGTTACCGCAAAGAGTACATCATACACATGGGCACACATGAACATCATCCCATCTCTTCCTCACACACATACCTTTGCTCAGCTAGATTTATTGTGAATACCACACACCAATATGACAATGACAGAACTTCACAAGCAACGTATTGTTATGCATGCTATTTAGTGGGACTTTTGGTAATGACGTAACATCCGCATGAAAGCAGGCAAATAGTCGCATGCGGTTCGCGAGCCGCAGGTTGGTCACCCCTGGACTATATCTGCTGCTGTGATGGACATTAGACAGTGTACCGCTGCCGGTCGTAATCAAACCGAAAGTTGCAACGTAAGCTCTGCAATGGAGATCCGAGCGGCGAGTGCAAGTGCAAAGTTACGTCAATCAAACCGAACTGACAAGCGAACTGAACCTACAATGCAATTACTTCACTCGCGTTGAACGGCACTTTCGTTCCAATAACAACTGACTCGGAAAAAACTGTTAATATGAACAGATTACCTCTCTCGCTTTCGGTGACCAAAAGCGCAGACGCGTTTTTCATAAAGGAACGTTTGGGCGCACGATCAACTACGTGCTTTATGACGCAATACAAGAAAAAGCCAGATTTCACAAGAGAGCAACCCATGCCCCCCGCCCAAAGTTCCCCCAAAGCCTAACTTTATAGTTATTCTTAATGCATGGACTTGGAATGCAAAGAGTTCTGAGTTCTCTATGAATTAGAAATGTATTGTACAAAGATTTTACAACTATATACCAAGTCACAGATGTAGAAACACTTATCAAACGCAATATAATGTGCATGGTTGATTGATGAAATAGAAGCATACAGCCGCCCAATACAATGGTAAACAGGAACTAGTGTGCTGCATGAAATTCACAATTTTTGCCTTCCCTAGTTAAGCTGCAGACCATAGTTAGTGTACGTCACGTTTATGAATCTGAGCTATGAAGTGGTGATTTTTCTACGTATTTGCCCCCCCAAACAGGCAAAACACAATGAATGTTTGGCGGAGCGGCGCCGGCATGATAAGAGAACTTGCACGACCGGAACAATTTTGTGGACAAAGAAAAGGAGGCAAATTTAAGTGTGAACACTTCGCAAAATTTGGCGCTGGTTTGCATGAAATTTTTGGCTTCCGCGAGTTCAACCTTTCATCTTTTGTCATTTGTTTCAATGTCGCAGAGTTAATTTCATTTTGACAAAATTTTTAAATATATAATCTATGTTAAAACTTGCCACGAAGCAAAACTGCAGGCCTTTGTTAAAATGCAGATGACCCGCAACCAACCAAGAGCTTTCCACAACAGAAGGATCTTTCAAGAATTGAACAACGTTACGTTGGCAGAACTGCCACCAAATTTTATACGACAGACACTCGTCTTGACCTGTTCATTGCGAGTTGAATCACTACAGACCATGTTTTCAATAGATGTAGGTCTACTGCATTCTTAACTGGCACTAGTAACAACCAAATTCCATCCATATAGAGTGGAACATCGTGGAGCGCAGATATAACGCTGCAGCATGTGAGAATCGAGCACGTTTGATAACGTTCGACAATTAGATGAAATTCATCGTTCGTTCAAACGAGATAAAATGCTTGCTAACAATAATATTTACAAGCCGAGTTTATTGAATTCGTGAGCGAAAAGAGTATCTGGCAAAAATGAATGATAATCTGCCCAAACACCATGGCGCGGGGCCCGATTCAGCTGCATCGGTTGCATCGGCTTAAAGGCGGCCTGCTTGTATATATGATGGGAGATGATGGTTTGTTTGCCGCCCTCAGAATTTCTACTTTGTTCCAAACAAACCTTTCAGGATGTTGCAAATCATATTATACGTTGTTTTTCTTTACTGAGGTACAAAACAACGTCTGTTTAGAGAGCATGCTTAATATTACTTAACGCAATTATTGGCCACTATTTTGCATAATTCAAGGAACTTTTCTCAAAATGTGGTTCAAATCATCACAGACTAATTATCACTGGGGACAATAGCTTTAAATAAGGAAACTTTCTGCATATTTTTTTATGCATTTTGAGCCCTTTTCCGCACATATATGCTGTAAGTGATGCCCAAGCTGAGGATTGTTTCTTTTCAAACATGTGCAATACAAACTTGAAGGTTTCCTTCCCTTTTCAAATAACTTTAAAGGTATTGTTCCACATGCCTTGTAAGGTGAAGATTAGCAGTGCAGTTAGGTTAATGTTGACGCCACGCCTCATGTTAAAATGGTGTCGCCGAATGCATTCACTTTCAAGTCACGAATCGTCTGATCTGAAAAACGAGTCAAGCGCGATTACAGTACCTTTCTTGGAAAAGCTCCTGAGCGACACCAAGCGTCCTTTTTTCCAATTGGGCTCAAAGGCGAAGGTCAGATACAGACAATGCAATTCGCATAACTGTGTCAACAAACATTGGTAGCTAACGGTCATAACAGATAAAAACTTCGGGATGGAGACGTAACTAAAAGCGATAGTGCTCCTTCCAAAACGTTGTTCACTATTATGTGTTTTCATTGCGTGGTCCAACCAAACGAACCCTTTCGTCCAGCGCTCACGTGAGCTGCATTCCGAACATTAGAGCGCAATACAATACTGACATCAATAAGATGAACTAAACGTACAGAATATACCACAAATTTTCACGCCGTGATGTTAACTGTGAGTACAAACCAGGTGTTACCTTATGCCTGGGCAATAAATTTAGGAAATTCTTTGCTTTGTCAACCAGTCTAACGTCCATCTACCTCAGCAGACGCCTAAACCTTGCCAGTCTGTGATGCGATTTAATCCACTGAATCGCGTGGTTTGCAAAACAGATTTACAGGTGATCAGAAAAGTCATTTTAGTAGGTATTGGGAACGTACTGTGAGAAACAAGACGAAAGGAAACGAAGTCAGATGCTTCAATTGATCAAATCAAGTCCAAAAACCCGTGAAACCTCGGCTAATACAAAAACAACGATGAAAGAGTATCAGAATTAAAAACCCCAGGTCAAAATGCAATCAGCAGATGAAATAAGTGAGACTTGTACGTTTGTAATACAAATCCAACATGTAGAGATACAATTAGTCGCTTATTGAACCTTTTCAAAGATATAGCAACACCGTCAACCAAGGAATTTATTCCTCCGATATTATTGTCAGATTTATTCTCAAGCAAAATGCTACCGATTTTTCGCTTAAAGGTCTATTGTTTATGCAGCTGTTCAACAATTACCACTCTTCAGTCAACAAACAGTTGTTTTGTTTTCTAATGGCAGTTGAGTTGCATGGATTACGACAGCAACGGCAAGCATGAGTTGATCGGGGAGTGCGTGACGTCGCTGCAAGCCATTGTGACGGGAAATGGAGAAAGCAAAGTCGAATTGATCAATCCGAAGAAGAGGGCAAAAAAGAAAGACTACAGAAATTCTGGAAGACTTGTATTGACGCAATGCAAGGTAAGGTTCAAACATACTTTTCTACTGGAGTTGAAGCGCTTTTCCTGTGAGTCTCAGGAAGCGCATGAGCCAGTTGTGATGCTATAAAAAGTATACTTGACAACTTTTAAACTCAGAGGTAAAAGCCACCTTTTTATATTATGAGTAGGGCCATTTAAAGTCATAAAAGTCATAGTTTTTTCTGTGCTTGAGGAAAATATGAGACGAATTTTAAAACAAAAATGGCACCCCTACGAAGTCTATAACAAAAGTTATGAAATCACAAAAAGTCATATTTTCCATGTCAGGTCATAAAGTCATATTTTGCATATTTTCAACCTAATTCAATAAGGAAACCATTAAAACAATCTCAAAATATCAGGTGAAGCTACTATATCGCTAGGTCTAAGCTGCATCCTGCGAACCTAACCCACTTTGGCACCCTGCGAATGTTGGCAAAGGTGAAGGTCAGGTCAAGGGTGGGGAACCTATTTATTATCGCGGGCCGCATGCATGAACTGTGCATTATCGCTGGCGGGCCGCAAAATCAATTAATTTTATCTTCCTAAAATTCTACCTTTATCTGACTATGACGAAAAGTGACTTATCTTGACTTACTGTCTACGGATAGTAATTGTAAGTAGCCTGCCTGCTTATTACGGAGCGTCGTTTTTACTCGTATACTCTCACTTGGGTAGCGAAAATTCTGATGCGGGCCATTTCAGATGTTCACCCGGGCCGCAGACTCCCCTCCCCTGGCGTAGGTGAACCAAGTTACAGTAGTCCCAGCTCATTAAGCCCACCTCGGGACCAGACAATTTTGGGCTTATTAACCGTGGGCTTAATAAGCAGGGACTACTCTATTTGGATTAAATGTAATGCACTGCTTAAAGATGCATGTTCTTGCTGACCCAAGGAAAAAAAACAATGTCCATGCATGTTTTCATTTTGCTTCAAACCGAACTATATGTTTTGCTCATGTTTTGAGCTGTTTATTTTAGTGGGGCTTCAACAAACCATGGGGCTACCATCTCTTAAGCGTATTTTCGCTGACAATGCTTCTTTGTACAGTAGTTTTATATTCCAGCTCGGTCATTTCTGTTTGGTCATATAAAGCCATATTTTATGAAAAATCAAGTCATATTATAAAGTTTTTTAACCCTCTCAAGCCAACGGCAGCCACTTAACGGGCCACTACATTTCTGGCCATAACTCGCCAGCCGATTGAGCTAGAGAGCTGTTCAAACGCACTACGGTTTCAGCAAGTCTTCTACTTGAGATCGAAAAAAACATTTTTTATTTTGGAATTGGGATTTTCTGGGGGAATGTTTTCTCGTTTTTGGCCAAGTTTACTAGACCCTGGGCGCCAACCCAATGAGCCATTTTTGGCTCAATTTTTTTTTAAACTAGGCTAAAATCCGCGTCTTTAGAACCTTTGATTGACTTATTAGCATATCGGGAGATGAAATTATGATTCAAAAACCCAGTTTTTGACAAAATTTACAAAGTTTCAAAAAAGGTATAATTTTCCCTCTCAGGGCAAACTTTGGCCAGCCATAATTGGGTAGCAGAATGAGCTAGAGCGCTGTTCAAACCCTCTCAAGACTCGCGACGTCTTGTAGTTTAGAATAAAAAAAATTGTTAAGATTTTGGTTTGGGGTTTTGGGTCCAAGGGATCATGATTTTTTTGTGGTTATTTTGATGACGTCATCATCCGATACAACGAGCCGATATTGTGGCTCAAAGTTTTTTTGGATTCTAGGCCAGAATACCAGTCTTTAGAGCCCTTGATCGAGTTTCTAGCGTTTCGGGTTCAAAAGTTATGCCAAAAAGATTCCAAACATTTCAGGAATTTCCTACGAGATTTAGGGGATTTCCCTAATTAATATTCGATCAATTTTGCCATCACTTTTCAACCAGAAACGCTAGAATGTCAATCAAACCCTCCAAAGATTCGTACTATAGTTTAGAATCCATTTAAATCTAGTAAAGCTTTGCGCCACGAAATCGGACTCGATTGTTGAACTCCCACGGAATGATGACGTCAACCAATTTTTTGACAGACCTGTCAAAACATCCTGTGGTTATGCAAACATGGCCAATAAGACCGACAACCCATACTGAAAAATGTTTTTCTGCAGTCTAAATTACAAGAGGTCACGAGTCTTTAGAGGGTTTGAACAGCTCTCTAGCTCCATCTGCTAGCGAGTTATGGCCATATAGAATATGGGTGTAATCCACCCCAGGTTAAAGTTTGTGGGTGCAGAAATTTTTACCAAATTTTGGTTTTTGGCCAATAATTTTGGCTCCAGATATGCTAGAAGGTCAATCAAGGGCTCTAAAGTCGTGGATTTTTGCCTAGTTTCCAACAAAAACTTTAGCCCAAAAAACAGCTCACTGGATTGGCGCCCAGGGCCGCGTAAATGTGGCCAAAAAGCGCAAAAACACCTCCATTTATGACGTCCCCCACAGAGAACCCAAAACACAAAACGAAATAAGATTTTTTTTTCAAATTAAGCTAAAAGACTTGCCGTATCCGCAGAGGGTTTGAACAGCTCTCTATCTCAATCGACTGGCGAATTATGGAGTTACAAAAGTTGCAAAGTCTGGTCAAAAAAGTGGCCGTTGTGGGCCTGAAAAGTGGCTCTAATTATGAACTTGCATCTTATAAGCCACTGAAGTTACTTACCTTTGTACAGATCGTCAATCGGTACTCATTTCTGGATTACTTGTTCGGTGGCTGCAAAATAACTTTAGCGGTAAGGTTCACCGTTTTGGATTATCCTGTCTGTAACATCGGTCGTTTATCTGGATTAGTATATTTTTCTTCGTTACGCATTTTTTGAATCTTGTTAAACTTAAAAGTATGTCATAATGGCATATTCTGCAACATTTGCCACTTTTGCAACATTACTGTAATAAATTTTTTTTCATCATGTTGTTCGCTATAGAAACAAAAAAATTCCAAAACCACTCTCCAGTGTCCGTTTGTCTTCTTATACATTCTGCTTTTAAATGTTTTTTGTTTGGAAAAACGTCGTGCTAAAATCAATCGCAACCGCACCTTGTCGAGCCATTGTGAACCCAGAGCGTGTTTAATTCAATACTAGAGGCGGGGTGTTGCTGCGAACACAAAAGTAAACTTAAAGCAATACGTAGACAGCGGTGCCATGCCTATAGGGGCAAGGGAGCCCTCCACCCCAAATGTTTGAAGAACTCTACTTTTTCCTACTGTTTCTTCAATGCCCACAAACTTGGGAAGACGAGAAGGGGATCTGTGACAGACGTTTTTGCAGTAACCGCCGTGGAGAGATGATGACCTCTTTTTGCTTTTCTGAGCCAACTAATATTTTCACTTGCACGAACCTCTGCACATACATACGTACACACATACGCACAGATGTTTTTGCATATACAATGTGCAAAGAACTCAGAGCACGAAAGTACGTTTTTCGTGGTCTGAAAAAACACGCTTCACCAACATTGGCGGACAATATGCCCAAGTGTACCATTTGATTCACAAATAGTGTAGCAATGACTTAAGTGTAAAAGTAAAGTTGCTGCTATATCATCGCCTTTCACGGATGAATTATTTCATCAAAAGTAACGTAATTTAGACGCAAAGTTCGCAGTGAAGAACACAATAAATAGTGCTTTAGTCTGTTGCAACAAGACGGATGTTTATCACTGCAATGTACAGTAACATGTAGCCTATAGGCTAAACATTTAAGAAGAGACGGAACATAGTCTCGCTCTCTCACTCTTCTGAACAATTTTTTGTGCGCCTGATGTGAAGATGATGTATCTTTCAGAAATTACCAAAACTCTCAAAATTAAGATGCAATTTTTTGTTTTTTCTGCTAAAGTAGTCAGCGATAGGTGATAAGCCTGTAACTACGGAGCTGTTTTCTGCGCAAAATACATAAAAACGCATGGGATTTCAGTAGATTCACAGAAAAAATTACACTGACAGAAATTAAATTAGTTTGGTGGTTTACTTATGGTGAAGTGGGAACAACCTTTGCTCCTAACTTCATATTCAATGAAATCATGGAGCGATTCGTGGCCGGTTCCACGATTTTTTATAGTGCTGGGACGTGGAACGGAAACGGTGAAGAAAGTTTAGCAGCAACTGATGACATAAGCAAGGTTCTTGCAAAATCGTCGACAGGTGAACCAGGACAAAAAAGGTTGACGCAGGCCCATAGACACAATAGGGCATTCGGGGACAGTGCCTCCCAAATCTTTTTTGTGCCCCCAAATTTAGCCGTGTCCAGAAAAATTGGTTTTAAACATACACTAAAAACAAAAATACTTCCCCCCTAAAAATGTATTTTCTCCCCTAAACCTTAAAGCCTTGCTGCGGGCGTTGGGTGAAGAGAACCTGTCCTGGTGAATGATCCAGTAAAGGTTGTGCCGTGTACCCGGTTGGATAGCACTGGTTTAGATAGAACTTGAAACAATGACCTGAATCCGTTGTACCCACTGCACGTTACAGTGCGGCGTTGACTTCACTGGCTCCAACGGGGATCCGCGTCATTCCAGCTCACTTCATTACTTGGAAAGCGCCAATTTGAATGAGTACGCCACGGCGATCAAGGCCGTTGGAAACGTAATGCAATACTATGGCAGGTGAGGATTGACACAGTTCTTTAACGTATTTTACGTGTGCGTTATACAACCACTATCCCATTTTTTCTTGGAACCCAAATCCTTATACAAACGCGCAATGGCGTGGAGCAGGTAAGGAATGTTTGGGTTTAAAGTTTTATGGATCTTTTGAAAAGACTGTTTCATTCAAAGGCGGGGTGGAACGTAATATTTTGAGGTAAAAAAAGATTTGGGGCAGGATATTTAAAATAATGGCCGCTAAAAAACTTTAAAGGGCATAGAATGAGGGTTTGAGGGTAGAACTATTTTTGCATCACCTTTTCTGCGATACTGTTATGGGCTTCGCTGGAATCATACTTTATCCTCTCGCCCAGGCCGTAAAACGAGATCCAAACATTTGCAACTGCAGTAGCTTCCGTTAATTTTTTAGCATGAGCCGTTGCACTGAGTGCTTTGTGCAATCGTTATGGCCTGCTGTTAGTCAGGACATTATATTTTCACCGACAATTCTACGATCCCGGCAGTCAACGTAGATGTTTAAGCAACATCGTCATGGAAACTGATGTGGTGTTTTACAACGGTCTCCATCACCATTGCTTTTTGAAAATCGCAAACATCTGGCTACGCAGTGTGTGATCCGTGCTCAGTGTTTCACAGTTTTCAAATGAACACTATTGGAATTTGGTTGTGATATAACGTTTAAAGTAAAATGAATCGTAAACTATTTACAAAAACGAGGCTAAAATATGGTCAATAAAGCCAATGTACTCGACGTGTCAATGAAGGTATAGCTCCTAAGAACGACAAACTTTCAAGACTGAAACAACTATTTTATAAATTTGTGGTGAAAAGCGGCATAATACAGTACATTTTAAACATTATATGCAAATGATTGGCAGACGAAGGAAAACAAAAGCAGTCAGTTTCAGAGACCTCTCACAAGACGTTTAGAAGTAAAAAGCCTCAGTAAAGTTTTTTCTAAAAATAATTAAGTGATCGAAATGGCGCAAATTTAAAAATTATCTGATATGACAAGTTACTCTGTTGAAGACTGCATTTGGTTTTGCTTTCATTGAAAATTGGACGCACGGTTATAGTACTGTATTTGAACACAATCTCGAAAAATGAGGTAAAGAAAAAACAACTTAACTTTCAGCGATGATCTCTTCCCTGCTTATGGTTTCGGTGCAAAAGTTCCACCTGATAACGAACTATCGGACGATTTTGCCTTGAATTTTAACGCTCAGAATCCATATTGTGCCGGTGAGTGAAACGTTGAGTCATTTGTTGGTTAAACCATATCAACATTTCTGTGTTGGACCAAGTTTTTTTCTTGCTGCTCAGGAGTGGATGGTTTACTGCAAGCATACTTTCATGCTGTGCGCACCGTTAAGTTGTGGGGACCGACGAACGTTTCGCCCATTATCCAGAATATTGCAAATTTGGCCGAAGCAGCCCAACAAAAAGCAAGCGCGAAGGTACAATCAAAAACATTTCATCCTTTATGCATTTGTTTATTTTGCCTTTCTTCAGGCCGTTTTTCTCGCTTGTAAAAGATACTCTTCTAACGCAAATACAGATGCTGATGCCGGAAATGTTAAGCACTGTGTGTCATGCAGCCGACGCATTAACAGAAAAAGCATCAATTGTTTTGTAAGGATTCCTGTTTTTCGTAGAGTTAACCGCATGAAATGTGGCTGACCTTGATGGCCTGTGTGCTATTCATCTACTTGTCATTTTGGAAGTGGCTTGTTGAAACTTGCTTTGTTAAAGTGTTTATCTTAAGGTTTTGTGGTGTACCAAATTCATTTTGAAAGCCACTTTCAAAAACTGTTAGCAATCTAGATCAGACGTGCAAGCATTTTCTCTCATTTCATTACAAAATGCTTTCCATAACACATTTTAAAAATTTGAAACTTATTTTGCCGTAGAACTACTTCGTCTTGCTCCTCCTAACGGATGGAGTGGTGACGGACATGAAAGAAATGATTGACGTCATAGTTCGAGCGTCAGCGCTTCCTGTGTCGATTATAGTAGTTGGAGTCGGAAATGCTGACTTTTCTGCCATGGAATTTTTGGACGAAGACAGCTCATCTCTAAAAGACTCCCAAGGAGTTAAGGCATCGAGGGATGTTGTTCAGTTTGTTCCTTTCAGGAAGTTTAAGTTGGTGAGGTCATCTTTCGTTTTTTACAGCCAGCAACAGTTTTCCACTTTCGCTGAGTGGAAAGCGATTGAGCATACTTATCATTATTGTTGATAAATGAAACTTACGTATGGCTCGTTTCTCACTGAACGCTGCCATTGACTGATATCTTAAATAAAAGTTGTCGATTTGGTAGATCAACAAACCTTTAGTCTAGATGCAGTTTTACAGAATTTGTAGCAAAATTGACAAGAAACCGAAATACGAAATAAGTCAAAGCAACGAAGTTTATTTCCGGTAACTGAGTAACAAAATTGCTCTTTCGAAGCAAGCTTGCCTGCTGAAAAGTGAGTCGCCATTAAATAGAGTTGTCATAACGTGGCCAGTTGCTATAATTCAAGTAATAGTTCACATAAGCAACATGTTTGGTCATCAACATCGTAATTGATCAAGACCACCAACAATGGGGAGAAGATTATTCGAAAACACGTGTGTTTTTGGCAGAGCTCAGTGGAAACATTATCCAGTCGCGTTCTGGCGGAAGTACCGAAGCAAGCTGTGGATTACTTCACGTTCAAGGAATTACCACCAACATCAGCAGCAAACGCTGGTTTTGTCGATGAACATGAAAATTGCAGATTGTGACTCAGCGGCAGAAGCACTGACTAACTCTCCCCAAAGCTGTACATGCTCGCTGTTCAGCAGGCTGAGCAGCAGACGTTTATGGGATAGTGGTTTGAGAGACGTGACGCATGACTGTTTCTCAGACTTGTGTTTTCTGCTATTTTCAAGAAGCACTCTTCAACTTCGCAATACGCGTTATCAGATATTTCCTACTTGTCTTGTGTGCATTTGAACTGCACTGACACACTACCGGTTTGTTCAACACTTTCTAGAATATGCTTGAATATAAGGATCTTTAGACAGATTCTGAATATCGAAATGGTGGCAATGCTTTACTTCAGACTTGCTGTGACGTCAACCCTTTCTAACGGACCGTGCAAAGTACTATTGTCGCTTTGAGGCAATTTTGTTCATAACTCAAAGGCCGCTCGCGCTTGAGAGCCAATCAGGACACTGTAAGATGCGGATTTTCGTGTACCTTTTTTTTAAGATAAACGAGTAAATTGGCGCTTGAAAATTTTTTTAGCAGTGTTACGTCACGAGATCGGCCCTCTGACGTTATTGGGACTTGTTAAAAAATTGCAAGTGCCAAATTACTCGTTTTTTCAAACTTTTTTATGTTATCTGTTTCTGCAAACCATGCCTTTGATTGCGCGTTGAATTGGCAACTCTACAAAAAAATAATAATAAGTTTCTCGATTTTGATGGTATGCATTTTTATCGGTGTTATTCTCTATGACTGTGTACTTTGCTTCAAAGTAGCCTGATGTTGTTTGACCGAAGAAATCCACCCTTATCATAGCTGCGAGCAAATTTGCATCCGTTGAAAACTTGTAGCCTATTTGCGGAAAAGTTACATTAAACATTCAAACAATTTCAATAACTGTGATTTAGTGAAAAATCGGTGTGTTAGCGCTGCACACAAAATTGTTGTCATACTTAATGACACAAACGTTTATTCACTTAAATAATTGTGCATACAAGTCTGTGCTTTCCAAATTGTTAGATGACGTATATTTTAGAAAGACGGTGTCTTTATTTCAACTCCTCTGTTTCATATTCCAAACCGACAAAATAATGAAACAGGTTATCAGAATATAGAACTTTTGTGTAAACACCAGTTTACAAAAGCAAATCGAAGACACAACTTTCCGTCTTTTTGCAAATATGGCGTCATTGTCCTTGTCAGAGGTAGCCCCAGTCACATTTTCTGACTCAGACTCCGCTCCTTTTCCAACAGTTTTGAATCTGAATCCAGGTCCGATATTTTTTCAAATTCAAGAATCCGACTCCTGTTCAACCTCCCGCAACCATCGATGCAACCGAAATTCAAAATGTTTTTACTTAAGTAATGACATTTATAAAGACCACATACTCATGCTACTGCTGAAAATAAAAAGTGACTTCGAAGAATCTTGCCGGAGTCGACTCGGCCCTCCGGACCCTTGGCTACCTCTGATCTTTATGCGCACTAAACATTATAAATTTTAATTTGAGCATGAACAGCGCTTCCGTTCTAAAAGTACAAAATCACCACGTAGAATATTTTCCATAACTCCCAAAGCTTTTTCATAATTGCTGGGAATCTTCTCAAGTTTCTAGCTGGACTAATAAACATCAAAATAAATCAACGGTTGATTCTCCAAAATATCTAGAGGCTTAAATATACTGTGACACATTGGACTCGTTTCCTATCAGTGAATTGTGTATGCATATTGTGATTATGAAGAGGAAATCTTGTATCACATTTTAGCTTTGGACCAGCCTTCTTCAGTTTTCTTTTTGTTCATTTTGCATAAACACGCTTTGTCAAAAAATTATATTGACCTGTATAGTGCGTGTAAAATACACACCTTTACAACGCAAAGTTGCATTGCCAAGCATATGTAGGCTAAGCATAGGCTTTCGGAAAAGTTTGAATTGCTGTGCTCAGATGACGTGGTGAGTTCTTTTGCTATGACTTAATGCACACTACATTTAAGAAAAAATATTATGGAAAAGGCTACTCAATTCTAGGGTTAGTATTAACCCTTGTCCCGTACTTTGTACCAGACCCGTAGTGAACTTGGGACACTACGGGCGCGAAGAGTTTTCTGAGAGGGGCCCAAAATTTTTAAACTACCTGTCCAATACTTTTAAACTATGTCCAACACATTTCTCCAGAGGAGGCGAAAATTTTTCTACGGAGGCTTCGCGCCCCTGTTACGGGCCTGCTTCGTACACCCCTGTTACGGGCCTGCTTCGTACACCCCTGTTACGGGCCTGCTTCGTACATCCAAACATCATCTTCAGGTACATTCTCAATTACTCTATTCAGGTCTTTAATACTTACGACGTAAAGGTATGAACAACCAACGTTGTCAGAAATCGTTGATATCATGAACGAGGTTGGTCATAGAGGATGCCTTGTGTTACAGTTATTTGCATCGACTTGAACTACTGAGGCAAGCACAAGAGAAAGATGTTCGGGGCAAAAACTAACACGAAAGCAACCAGCAACAACAGAGATCACTCACTGAGTTCACTCTACTGATACTAAGTTGCACTATTCTTATATGACACTGAGGTCTCTGTGGTGACTGCCTTGGTGAACAAATCTGTCACACTCCGGTTAGTTTTGTTCATTTAATCGTCCAAAATCAATAGGATCCTTTGTGCTCCGTCAAAGTTTTCTCGCTGAGGAAGTCCTTCGATAAACTCCACGTTTGGAATAGAATCAAAGCGATGCTGTCACTCAGTGGTGGAGGAGGCGGGGGTGCAAGCGCATGCCCAAAAGTTTTTATTTTGTGAAAATCCAGGCAAAATCCTTGAAAATCCTGGCAAAATCCGTGGAAATCTGGGCAAAATTTGTGAAATCTTCGCAAAAACCCGGAAAATCTGGGCAAACTCCCTGAAAATACGAGCAAAAATCGTGCCCAACATGTTTTGATTTGAAAAAAATGGCGCCCAAAATCAGATGAAGATTTTTTTTGGATGTCATCCGAAATATGATCTTCATGAGAAAATATTCATACAAAAAGTGGAAAGTGGCCCAAAAATTATTCGGGAAAGTTTGGGGAAATTCGGGCAAAAATCCTTCACACCCGCAAATATGTGCCTGCTCTTTCATCTATGCTGCCACTCACGGTAACACCAAACGATTCTTTGTGACACAGGTGTCATCATTTGTTTCACATGTTGAATAAATTTCGCCATAAACTCGGTTTTCTCGCAACTCGTAGGACCGGCAACAACTCACGTGAACGGGTGACGAAAACACTTGTCGATCTTTCTCAAATTAAACGCACACCAACGCAGACCAAAGGTTTTATTGCAAAATGACTTTTTTCGTTTTCAGAAAAAGGCACACGACAAATCGGACATCGATCAAGTTACTTGGAACAGTGCAAACAGGCGCAAACATGAGAACACGATGAAAATACAGCGCTTTTTTACGTTCAACACAGATCGTGCATTGCAACAGTGATGCACGAAATTGTGGCTAAAGCCAGATACGTGTATATTCCGTCAAAATTTTGTATCGTCTTCTGTGATTGCATTCCAAACAAAATTATTATAAACAAGCTTTCCAAAAATGCCATCATGATATAAAAAAAACATGGAAGCTTGTCAATGAAATAATAGCAATAAAAAACAAATC
>JGI24021J15306_10003141_pt1 | contig 18437 bp, 17 predicted proteins | sample Ectturendosymbi1_FD_15306 | JGI IMG/M metagenome (IMG submission 15306)
CATTTCTGCACGGAACAAATTATGGCTGTACTGTGGTCTCTCACATGTGCAGCTGTAATACTCTCACTGTTACAAGAAAATAACCTTTCTAACAGTGCACCACACAGGGTAAAATGTAGGACAGAAGCAGTTAAACATCTTTCACGGTCTCTAGAAACTTGAAAAATGCTAAAAATTGTTTTATCGAAGCCAAAATGTATAAACTAACAGAATCAGTGATACCACACAAAACTCTGTTTCAACATCAACTTGGCTATGTGTGGCCTACCATCTAACATGAAAAGCTCTTCGCACAAAACGTGACAAATATCACTTTCATTTTTGAAACCTCTCGAAATGCAAAACTAAAAGAGAAAAAATTGGGGGGACATGGCACATTATGTCCCCCCCTTCTGAAATAGTTGGGGGTCACGTCCCCCGTGTCCTCCATCAAACTGCGCCCATGCCTACAATACAACCGTTAACTAGGACAACTGCCAACTGGCGAACAGCTTTTGTGAAGCATAGTCATAAATTGTTTCTCTGGTCGGTACACGACTCCTTTTAGCGTGTATGCTACAGCCAATGCTGCAAAACCATGGGCGCAATTTTGTTGCAAAATGTGGGGGAAGCTTGGTATGTAACAAATACGGCCATCGGGTTGATGGAGAAGTTAAGTTTTATAAATACAAATTCCCAATATTGTTTTCAGAGGTTTTTGAAAGCAACGCTAATCATGCATTTCTTTATCCTTGCAAGATGATCTACAAATCAATACAAGCTACTTCAATTGGCTACTGGAAATGGCAATATAGTTCAGCAACATGATCAGCATTCAAAACTTTGATAAACGTAGCCCCTATAGCAGGGGTGGCTAAACGTTTTCACCCGATGGCCAAATTCGCGACTGCCTGGCTACTGGAGGGCCGGATACAGTGCGGTTTACGTGACAGGCAACAGCCAAGGCTGTTGAATTGCTGTCCACAATCGGAAACGCCGCGCTTGAAAAGGATGTGCAAGGTACAGTATTTGGCAGGTCGGATTAAACTGGGCGGCGGGCCGTATTTTGGCCAAAGCTGCCCTACAGCATACATAAGTATACATACTCATATGCAATGTAATTTCTGCATACCTAAATTCGTCAGGTGGTTGTTGCCTTCCGACGTCTGTCAGTGATGCTACTTTGCTCAGTTTTTTTACAATCAAATTTTTCCGGTTTTAACATCAAATTATTTTAACAGATGATATTACTTTCAAAATTTTCATAGCAACAGTTATATTTGCATGCACGAAGATGTATTTGAGATTAAACAGAAATCAAAATGCACAACGATGAACTGGCAAAAAATACGAAGTTTCACTTGCATTACATGAAAAGAATGTCCAGCAAAACTAGGTGTGACGTACTTGTACAGCAAATGTTTTGCATTGATGAGAAAACATTGACGTATTGTGTGTTTGTTTAAACGCAGGTAAATCATATGACCTACGAAGCAATGTATTCAGCACAAGCACAATGTCGCAAAGTTTAAGAGACACGGAATAAATATCGTTTCGATTTTTGCATCATCACTGTCGCCACATTGCAAGAAATGAGGCTTGATGTATAGGCTATATCTTTAAAATTTCTAGCCAACTCCCTACGTTTTGAGATATAGGTCAATATATAGCTAGGTCAATACTTCTCCAACATTTTGATTGGAATCCTGTTTACTAACGTTTGAAGACAGACGTTTGCAAAACTGCCCATCCTAAAACTAAGTCTCCACAACAGTGCCGCTTTTTGTCTTCGACAGAAACTTCGCAGAGATTTTCCTGAAAATGTAACCATCTATTTTCGAACATTATAAACTTGCATCTTTAAATTTCTGTTTCTGAATACGTGACAACCAATGTTACAGCAAAGCCAGTCACATTTCTGAACAAAACAAACCATGGCTATAGTGTGGTCTCTCACACATGCAGCTGTTCAACTCTCATTGTTTAAAGTCAATGACATTTCATACAGTAGGCTTGTTATACCACACAGGGCAAAAACAAAATGTCTGACAGAAGTATTCTTTCGCTGTCTCTAGAAACATGAAGAGCTCTTTAAACAAAATGTGACAAAAGTCACTTTTGTTTTTGACACCTCTCCAAATACAAAACCTAAAAAATTGTTGGGGGACATGGAACATTATATCCCCATCTGAAAAAGTGGGAGGACACGGGGATGTGCCTCCACCTAATTGCGCCTATGCGCACAACTGTTTTACTTTATGCCTTACCAGGTTCGTGACCTAAACGTCTGAAGGCTACCGAGGCAGTGCTCAGTAAATAAAAGCTTAGTGTTCAGAGCTAACTATTGCAGACAACTATTCAAATATTAGGCTGTATCTGTTTTTCAAAAACTCTCTACAGCATTTTTCGGCGCCTGAATTTTGAGGCTGTTTGATGTGTTTTGTTCAATCGTGCCTAAATTCTCACTGAAAAAATCCGTCGGCATCTTTTGTTCAATTTAGGCTAAATTCTCAGTGAAAAAACTCTGCGAAATTTTTTCAAGGGCAATTGTGCTGTTGTAATTTGTTCCAGTGGCCAGTCGTTCTAAGTGGCAATTGCTCTAGTTGGCAGGTGTCCTAGAACCCAGTACGCAATGAATACCGTCTAGTAAAAACAACGTCTGGTGAACAACATTTTGCTTACTAAAAGTAAATCAGAATAAGGCATGTTAGTTCGTAACATTTTGCTTGGTTTTTAGTAAATAAATTATTGATCTGAACTAGAACTGTTCAGCGACTTTAACAAAGCTCAAACGGTCTTTTTGTCATGTCAACACCTAAAAACAAAGTCACAGAAAGTTAACTAAGGCACAACGAAGCAAGGTAACTATCTCCTGAGTTGACAAGTTATCTGCTTCCACCAGCAGACGCGAAATGGTTTAAAGTACTGCTCTGGCCGTATCCCGACAACTGCCAACTGGACAACTGCCACCTAGGACAACTGCCATCTGAACAAACGGCACCCAGGACAATCGCCACCACCAGGACAACCGCCACTTAGGATCATCGCCACCTAGGACAACTCCTATCCCAGGTTTGTAGTGAGGTGGGAACAGTCCCACACTTCTTTCATTTTTTGTTTGCAGTGTAATGAAAGTGAATACTTCATTTAAAACTGATGTAAAAATTAGTTAGTTTTTTTAAGTGCATTCCTACACTTCTTTCTTTAGCACTACCCTCTGTGCCACCCCGACAACTGTCACCTATGATAATACGTTTTACATTCAAGCTATCAAATTTGCTTTGTATAGTCCAGAAGTTCCCAAACTTGTTCGAGCTGTTACACAAATCAAGGTTTCGATTATGTCTTAATTACCCTCAATATTTCGCAGTGATCGCTTATAATATAGAACAATATTGTGGTTTTGGTTCCGCATTACTCCCTAAAAATCGCATATTACCCCTGGGGGTTACTTTACCCCCGGTTTGGAAACCACTGGTATAGTCTATCGCGTTGTGGAATGTAGTGGAGTTCTCGTGGCACAGCGGCTGAGAGACTCTGTGCTACGATATAATTGCTTCAACATATAGCGCAGCTGAAATGAGCTGCTGTTACTGCCATGTAACTCAAAAATCAAAAGCTAAGGTAAAAGAATGCACAGAACGGAAAATGAACGGACGAAAACGCGTTTGAAGAGTGCATGGAATGAATACCATACGATAATGCGTATCAGAGAGTTCAAAATTTTTTAAAAAGGCCGGTAAAAGATAAAGTGTTGCACTGACTTAAGAATGTTTGTGAAGATGCAATGACAGCGACACGACATTCCCCACCCAAATGTTTCGAAGTTGAGGTTAAGTTTCTTTAAAGTGGACAGAGGACGAAGAAACGTTTGTTATACACTAAACCCTTGCGAAGGCAATAAACGCAAACAACTCGATGTCCCTTAGGAGGGACTTTCCCGGATGGTGATTGTCTTAGGGGGGGCTGTTGCTCTCGGCTGCAGTTGTCCTTGGTGGCGATTGTCCTGGGTTGCGATTACCTGTTTGGCAGTGGCGCAGCTAGAATGAGGCCGAGGAAACCATGCCCCCCGAAACAACTCGTTAAGATATCAATTTTCAATTGTTAGAAAGTAAACAGAAGGAACAGCCGGACTCAAGACGAGGTCAGTGACTGACGACGTCATTAAATGGCCCCTCCCGAAAAAATTATTGGCTGCGCTACTGCTGGGTGGTGATTGTCCTGGGTGGAAGTTGTCGGGGTGGCTGTACAGCAACTCCTAGAACGGCTCTGGCAGAACAACGAGAGACAAGCATGTAGTCAAGATACCACGTAAATCATTCCGGCCAGAAACCGCATCGGTGACTCAGGTAACATAAATCACGAAAATGAGCTTTCCATTACGAATAAGCACATGGTTTGAGCTGAGATAATGCACAGAAAATTTCAAAAAGTTTGTGTATTCCAGTGTGACAAACCAGGGTTTATGTCCTTGATTTGTCTACTGCACGGTGCTTAGGACCATACACACAACGAATACGCAGATTTGGGGTGATGCAGATGTTGCCTATCCGCACTTGACACTCCGATGACCAGCAGACAAAGACTACTGGACTTCAAGGAGAGTTGCATCTCATATGTTCTGATGGACCTGAGTCCTTTCTACGCAGCTTTAAACGCACCGTGCGCCTTGTACCAACTTGCAAGGTGTTGCTGAGACCCGGCCTGGAGTCGAGCGCCAGACCTATCAGCACCGAAGCGGCCGCAGTACCCATTCGGCTGCAGTTGGCTTGTCAAGTTCGATTTAACAAGAGATTTCACATTCGTTCGACTTTTGTTTTTGAAATCGGCGACTACAAATGTATGTCTGCCGTTTTGCTCTATGCAAAAACGATTACAGGTTCAAGTCAAAAGAAAATGATGAAACGTGGATGTCGGGCAAAGTCGTAAAAATCGTAATAACCGTTAACTATTGCCACTCGTGTTTGAGTTGTTGTTTTTCATAATGGATGCTTGCTAAAACAGGTTGAAACATGTATGCATGTCACTGACTGCATCTGAATAAAACATCCTTTGCATCGATGCAGGATTACGATCCTAGTGTACAGTGGCGGATCCAGACCAGGCGTTTGGGGGGCAGTCAAATACGAGAGCGCCAAAACTTCTTCACTTGTTAAATACCCCTGGTTCTTTGTGACAATCGTTGGGAATCACATAAACGTGGCTATCGTTTGTAGGCTGAAAAGGTGGCAATTTTTGTTGGACGAACTATTACAATCTTTCATGGAATCACAAAAGTTTAATCACTTTTTATCATAATTCACATAAAGTTTGAAGCGGGTCCAAGAAGATGGGCCCTGTTTTTCACAGGTCACACATAACTGAGAACATTGTTGGTATCCCAAAAATGTTTTATATAACAATAAATGCTTGAAAGATATATCCTAAGGCAGTGGTCCTCAACCTTTCTGTAATCGTGGACCAGTCAAATGCATGACAATTTTTAAGATGGTTGCTCTTTTTCAACACCCGAAATGAAGTTACCAGTGTGAACCATCAGATAAGGCTGCCTCAGTACAGCTTGCAGCTTTGCTCCATCTTCAACACTCTCACTTTATGCTCCAATGCTCTCATTCTAGTTTCCACTGTGCTCAACTCTTTTCTTGCCCCCTCCTGCCCTACCGCTGCTCCAGCGTCCCTGGTTTCATATATTTGAACATTGGGCTTCTGATGTCAAGCAAAAAATGTCAATCCTGTTAATCCAGATTATAAAAAAAGTTGTGACACTGTTAAAAAAATAGGGGTAGACGGGATGAGACCCTAAATTCACAGGAAATACCTGCAAACAAAAGCTCTGGTCCCCACGATAAAGCCATCTTCCAATTTTTTGTATGCTACTGTGAACCCTCCACATACAAGCTTAAAAGCCACCTCACTGCTGTTGATCAGGCGATGGATCTGCTTCCATCCAGGCCAACAAACACAGGTGAGAATCAGCCTATAACCAAATTTAAAACCGCGAATATCAGCCAACACCACATTTAACACCAAAAAAACTAGAAGGTGCACCAGAAGATTGTTTTTCTGCTAAATTTGTCTGATTTACACCGAATGATTTAATCAATAAGCTACGCATTTTGCTGTCGGTTAAAGATTTCGCTAATCACGCCAAATTTGCTTTTTCGTGGCCACCATGAGCTGTCTACGGGTTTGCAATTGCAACAAGAGGATCTAAACCAAATGGCAGGGAACCTATTTACCATTACGGTCCACATATATTGCGAAATGTTGCTGGCGAGTGGCAAAAATAATTAATTTTACCTTAAACGTTTTCCCTTGACTTCCTAAGGAAAATATGGAGAGAAAGCTACAATGAGCGAGATATACGTCTCTTGACTTACTAAGTATCTGTTTATCATTGAGTTTCGTTTTAATGCGATTTGAGTTCTATCTTGGGCGACAAAAATTCTGATTCACGGGCCATGTTTAAACGGTCCGTATTTGTTCCTCGGGCCGCAGGTTCTCAACGCCTGCCATACGGCGATCAGTCACTGTTGCTAGGCACGTAACCAGAGGAGAGAAAGGCTCCGGACCCCTCTCAAATGTGACTGCAAATATTGAACCAATGAGCTGAAATTGTCATGACCGCGTGCAGCCTATTGATTCCACCAATTTTGGCAATATTTTAGCGTTAGAGCAGACTGCTGAGTACTGTGTTTTGTTGAGGAGCGTCGTGCTAACACGTAGTAATTCAATGCTACGCTACGTTTTCCGCGTTGGTCTGAGGTGTTGCATAATTGCATTGTTAGGTTACAGTGTTCGGTCATGAAACACGCTCAATACATTTTTGTCAGATAGCGGTAAAGTGCTTGCTAACATACATATGTTGCCATAGCTTTTCACATGCTGCATTATGGTAAAAGCAGTCGCATTATTTCCGACAATAAACACACCCACTTATCTTTATGTTGCAAATACTACTATACCATTTAGGGTGTAAAGAGCGGGTGCAAGGGTGGAGCAATTCCCCGGGCGCCGAATCACTGCGGGGGACGCCGAAAATTTCTAACAATATCACAAATACTTCCTTCAATACAGTAAATTTGCTTCCATAAGACCTCAGATTCAAATATGGGGGCGTCAAATTTGCATCTTCCCCGGGCGCCATCTAACCTCGTTACGCCCCTGGTATCATACAGATCTATTCCGGAATCACGCACTGCACTGAAGGGGCGTAAAGAGGGGGGCAAAGGGGCAAAATTCCCTGGGCGCCGAATCACCATGCGGACGCCGAAAATCCCAACAGTATTGCAAGTGCTTTCTTCAGTAGAGTACATTTGTTTCCGAAAGACCTCAGGTTCGAACATGGGGACGCCAAAGTTGCTTCTTGCCCCGGGTGCCATCTAACCTCGTTACGCCTCGGCTGCACTGGCATCATGCCAGAAACTGGTTTTTGGCTGTGCAAGCTTCCTGAATCGTGCGTCAGTTATAAGTTTTCCATTGATTTTTTATTTTCATTGCTGCTTTTCCTTTCACAGCTACCATCAAGCATTATAAACGATCTTGTAACAAATATATTTGCACAGCTCAGCGACAAGTCCAGAATTGTGTTAACGAAAGCGACCATGTTTGTAATTGCTGAGCAGTTCTCACGCGGTAAAGAAATAAGAAAACCGTAGTATTATTACAAAAGAATAGCATTGTTGATTCCAATCGACAAGAGGCTGGGTCAAAGTCCGGCACGTAAATCTTGAAGTTTTTTTAAGTTCTTTTTCTAATTCGTTGAGCACCAAAAAGGGGCGCATTTGTATCAAAGGGGCGCTATTTTAACGAGGCGCCACAGACATTTGGGGGGCAGTTGCCTCAAACTGACCCCCTGGATCCGCCACTGCTAGTGTAGAACAGGGTTCCCAACCTATCTTACTCCTGCACCACTAAAAAGTTTTCTTCTAACCTTGCACCCCAACAAAGCAATAGGCAGTTCACACAACTCCTTTCCTCCACAATCGATTCACCTCAAAATTATTTACTAAGAATGATGAAATGCGGAATTCATATATATATATTATGTTTATACACTACAGTAGGCTCAGATTATCCTGGAATTCTCCTGAAAGTGATTATCACGTCAAAAAATCATTATCAATATCTAATTCTCTCGATCAAAGTCTACAACCTCGCAGACAAGAACAGATTGCAGTTGATGTTTACACGAACAAATAATATCGTGACACAGGTTTGAACAAATCTTGCGCTTTTGTCTGTAATTTATTGCAAAAAACAGCCTCAAGGAAATAATAGATACATTTCCTGTCATGATGGACGGTTCTCGACACCCTTGGAATGTCGTATTACCCCCTCATGTGTCTGCATCCCTGGTGGGAAACCACTGGTGTATAAGATTGCAATCAAGTTATGCTTGCATCTGCATGGGCACATGTATATCTACACATATCCGAAAACGTGTATTGATACGAGAGCTGTTCTGGTGTCACGAGACCGAAATTAAGATCAAGTTCGCAAAGGGAGGTATACCAAGTTCTTATCTCACTATGTAATGAGTAAAACGTGAAAATAGCGCCAAGTTGTTTACTTACTGATATCTAGGCAAGTTCGTTTCAATTTAGATGTTAAGTCTTATCATAGAAACAGAAGTGTCAGTGCTAGTTTTTTTATTAGCAGAGGTTAGTATTTTAAGACAACGAATACAGAACGGAATGGACTAAGATGCAAACGCACCAAAAAGACACCAAACTTCATTCAAGTCAGAAAAAAACTTCATTTGTGTTGTTGTTACAAGCATGCTTGCATCTCAACCCGTGAAATTCAGAAGTCCAGTCCTACGATCCGTTCACACGAAGATGCATTGTATCTTTCAAGGATTCTCCACGATTTTTTTTCCGTATCGTAAGCCTTCATGTATCTTGTAGATCTTTGAGTGTTACTGTCAAAAATGTGAGAAACGCCACTCGAAAGGATTGAGCAATTCATTTTACAAAACACGCATGGAAAATTGTTTTTGTTGGCATGGCCCTGTGATTAAATTTTACGCTGGACGATTTTGTCAGTCTCTAGAAAAACTTCATCTTTTCGGACATTTCCTGCATTTCCATCGGCACGAACGTTCAAAAATTGACCACACCTATCAGGTACTGGTTGCATGTCATAAACTGACCTTTTTGTCGTTTCGCAAGGATACTTGTGGAACCATCCATTGTATCAAACTGCCCTTAGTTTTGCGCAGATTAATATGCATAGATATTTTTTCGTGTTGTGCAACAACATGAACAATTTCAGACATCAGCGTTAGTTGGATTTAAGCAATTTTACCCGAAATCCTCACTGTTCACGAGAATCAGTATCTTTCTTTGCACGACACAGGCATCTAATACCACTTCTCCATCAGCCAAGGATGATTCCTGGGTAAAATGATTCAAAGAGGTCTCCTTCCGTAAAGCGAACTTTTTCGTTGTGCCTGAGAATATACAAGATTTTCTCCATTGGTTATGTTCCAAAGAATTACAAGTGAACCCATTTCCAAAACAGGTAAGTAACCTTCGCTGAAGCAGTAGAGAACTCCTGCCACGGAAAGGACGAATTTGACAACTCCTGCACCGCAGTCAATTCTTTCCTTTTCATCTGATCGACTTATGGGAGTGAGCAGTAACTTGGGAGCAGCAAGCAGAGAACCTTGGTCGCTGTTGTAGCCGAAAGCGCACAGTGATTTCCTCGAAGTGTTTTCTGTTGTATGCCGTTTACCACCTGCACAACATTTGACAAAGTGAGCAAGTATTGTATATATCCCGAAATCTAACGGCTAATCACCAACATTGGCTGACAGGATATGGTAATTTAACGACTTTTACTCAACTTAGCAAAATGCATCTGTAAAATTATTTTGCATATTACGGCGCAATCTACAACCCTGCAGTCGGTTTTCAATACTCTGTCACAATGAAGCGTGGGTTTCCTACCATATCTACGCAAAGAACGTACCACTAACCTTTGGCTAACGCAATGACGTTTTTCATTTTAATTTCTCTCAATGATCGAATCCAGCTCCTGGTTATAGGGCTATAAATTTCTCCAGCTCTTACTATTTCTTGATTCGCAATACGTCCTACTAGCGGCCAACATCCTCCAACCAGATAGATGCGTCCTTTATAGTATGATACACAAACGTTAAAAAGTTATGATCTAACTCACTAAACCAATAAATTAAAATTCAAAAATATTATCCAGTTGCTGCAACTGACCTATTGGTCCTGCATAAATTCAATTGCATAAGGGAAGTTTACCTCTGAAAACAGCAGCCTTAGCATATGCTCTAGGCATGGTAAGATTGGCTTCTGGTATCCACCGGCCATCCGGATCATCGATTTTCAGTTTTTGAACTTTGGCCGACAGCTTTCCACTAAGTTTGTTTCTACCTCCAATTATGTAAATATAATCCTTCATGACTACCGCACTGTAACCGAATCGATCGATTGGTTGCATCTGAAGAAAAATTACAGCAGGCAAATGGAGAAAAACTTTTTTCTTCAACATGGAACATCACCTTCTCCTGTCAATACCCTACTTACAGTGGTGCTCAAACCGTGGCCCGCGGGCCACATGTGGCCCTCAAGGCCCTCTGGAGCGGCCCGCGAAGCAATTTTCATTGGAAAAAAACTTAACACTTTAATCATTTAAGAGAATTTTTTAGTGAAATTTCATTGAGATTATTAATTCTTGTGGCCCGCGAAGGGTTTCTGAAAGATAAATGTGGCCCACGAGCCAAAAAGTTTGAGCACCACTGCCCTACTACGATTTTCTAACAGCGCTAAAGGATTAACCAAAGCTAAAGTCAATAGGCTCTTTTGCAAATTGGAAATTTCTGAAAAACGTACCGAAATTTCTTGAGCCATTTGCTTGCTTAGATCAAGAAGTTTGATCTTTGTAGAATTTCCTTCAATAGTCAAGCAAATCGGTGGTGGCATCACAACATCTGAACAATGCAGAAATACAGTTTTTTTGGCAACCTGTTGTATTTTAGACCAACAGACACAACCCTCCACTGGACCTTGGCACTCTTTTGGCATTTTCCCACTCAGGGCTTCAAGGGTGGCGTTGCTGCATTCCAAGTTTTGTTTCACCAGTGTCTGTGCGAGAAGAATAGCAGTTCATGAGGAATGATTCTCATGAGTTCAGTCAATTTTATGATAATTGAATCACCTCTTTGGCAACGTTCTCAGCCAAAAACGTATCGGTAAAGAGTTGAAGATCCAAAAAGGAAAAAAGGGTTTCGAAATAAACCTTCCTTTCTTGAACATTTTCGTTTGTCCATTTGACAATGGCAGTATAAACCGCAATTTCATCGCATTCCATCCACGGTTTAATAAGTTCATTCTGCTAGAAATATGGATAAATGTTAATTAGTGCGACGCTCGTATGATCGTCTTGGGCAAATAGGGCGATGAAACACAACTTTGGTCACAGCATAACTGATGTAACTGCTTTTCGGGAGATTAGAAATGACATTTGCGTTATGCGCAGCTGTTGTTTTGGAAACATCAAAACTCCCGAGCTATTCTCAAAATTTTTGTTCTATCAATTGGCAGACCTTTAGTCCTTGTTGAAAAAGTGAAAATTATTTGCAGAGTTGATGAAAAAATGCGCCTGTGCGCTTGAAACATGTGTCATATTTTTTATCAGTTGCTCTTCAATGCCGATTTCAACCTGGATGGCTGGATTCGCAGTACTTCTAAAAACATTCTGTTGGCTATTTCTTTGACATACCTTCTCCATATATTTAATAGACTTTACAAAATCACACATAAGCTCTGGCCCCATCTGTAGAAAGTCTTGTTGTGTTAAAACCTCCATTAATCTGTTTCTCATAAACTTGCAGGATTCTTCCTCAAGAACTTTTATAGAGAATAGTTTTGCAGCGGTCCAGGATTTGATGCAACTTCTTTCATCAATGTATACGATAAGGAACGCCGTGCACACGTCTTTGACAGCTGTGGAATAAGTTAAAATTTTCTCTCATAAAAGAATGCAGAACTTCGCAGCCTTCAGCATTCAACCAATGGCCAGCAAGTTACTACAGCAATTAACATGACGCTTAAGATTAATTTCTTGTTTTGGTTTCATTGATTGTTTAATGAATTGTTTCATATGTCTAAGCTACGAAACAGAAACAATACAAAGTGCCATTACGTAAAAAGGAAACCAACCGTCAGTGAACATTAGCATAGATTATGATACAATGGCAAAATAACTGATCTATGTAAAGTGTCACTGTGTCACATTGGATTGGTGAAGGACAATGGCGGCCATCTAGTTAAGTGGTTAATTCGCAAACTTTTCACCCCAGTGCACCGGTAAAAAACGCAAAAAATTTAACGGACCGGTAACATAAAATCGCAATGAATGCAACAGATTGTCACAATCGTTTTGTTAACCAAAGCTATTATATACGGTTTCATTTCGAGGATCCTCATATTCCAGAAAAATATATAATCGATTTCGTTACTCTACAAATGTTGACTTGTAATGTCTAATAACTCCAGCAAAGACATCAACACTTGTCAAAAAATCATGTAAAGTCGAAAACATCTGCATCTCTCTTCTATACAAAGTTATCCCAAACTGTCAGTTTCTTTTTGAATAGTCTTGTCTTGTTACTCAGTAACAAGATATATGTGCAAAACCAGTGAAAAAATGCAATATGCTTGCTCAAATGGCAAAAGATATTATATCCGCCAACTACGCAAGCTTATTCATCCAAATTTCATCCACAAGACATTCTGTTAGTGGAAAGTTCCTTTCTCTTAAAACAGTTTTATTTCTTCCTTGAGCTCAACAAGATGCGGGAGACCTCGTCCTCCTGACCGCCATTTTACTTTTGTATGGAGAAGATCATGCTGCGAATCTATACTTTCAGTGTTTTGAATAGTCTGGAGTTCAAGGATCGACTTCGAATTTCATTAACAAATTTCTCCTTGTTATTTAGCATGTTTTCAAATCATTTGTTGGACCTAAATGCTCCAGAGAGATTGTGCAATGAGTAAACAACACATCATTATGCGCTACGTTTTTTATTTTTGCAACTGCACCAAGGCGATAATCAGTGGTGCTCGTAGCCCATCTGTTCGCAATTAGACACAGTTTCCCGTCTCTCTTTCTCACTAAAGTATTCTTTAATAGGTTTAATTATCTCTGACGCGGTGGTACGTCCTGCAACGTTAAAGCAACGTATAAGTTCTTCCTTGAACAAGCATGGCATAATTAGTCACGTAAGTTGATTTGTTGAATTAGATTGGATTGCAAAATACCTCGATTGACGCTTCTGTAATCTGTACTCCTCGCCATCTATGGCCCTATCTTCAATCCTTCGCTTAACTGTTTCGTTAGAAAATAGGATACGCTCAAGTTTCTGAGCTGCTTGGGGAACCAAACCTTGTTTATTTGCAGATAGGATTCATGGGCATAATAACTCTTTCACCATGTTTCATATATTTCAAGAGAAATTAGACCCGATGCATGAAGAGATTCGTCAGCAGTAGTCATAGTTTATTTGCTTTTTTGACGATACATCTCGCTGAGTAATCGTTGAAAATAATATAGTGACTTGCTTTACAGATTGCTGTACTTCGAATCAGGGATATGCAGAGGTCTTGTGATGCCTGGGGCAGTGGGGAAACTGCTTGATTGTATGCCCACTTACCAAATTCTAGCATTGAGAAATGTGAGAGAAAGGCAATACGTGAAAACTAGTGTTGACAAAATGAGTTTCGAAAAGACAATCCATGCAGCATGTGTGAGCAGCCTTACAATACGAAGAAGCATCTAGTTACCACATTTCAGTAAAATGTATTTTTGTAATTTCGCTCTTTAGATGCCCCTTCGTTGGGTACCTTGAGCCGTCGCCCCGTTCACCACCTCTGCAGGCCCTTGCTTCGAATGAAAGTGACGAGCAATTGTGAAAGGTTTCTTTGCTTCATTTCAGAAAAATTGGGAGCATACGAAACATAGGTCCGCGGCGGCTGTTCACTACATGGAGCTACAGTAAAACCAAGTTCCGACTATTTTTTCATATTGCCTGACACATTCTCCCTCCCCTTTGTTTATTAGTTCCTCCTGCTACTGTCTACTGTCAACATATTCAGCATATACGCTTTTTGCAGTTTGTTGTAAATTTGAAGTGCTGCTACTTGCTTCATGTCCACTTGGGGAATTGTTTTTTTCTGAAAGCTGAAATTAGTCCTTGTTAAAAAGTGCGAAATTCCCTGTTGTTTTGTTGACTGCACTTCAAACCTTCCCCAATATATATAATGAACTGCCAGTGGCGTTCCATGACGTTTATGGTAAAAAAATTCAGACAACAGTGAAAATATTTCCAAGCGGTCACCAACACTCAACTTTTGAAAACCTGTTCACTACCAATAGCCGCCATTGTACTTTTTCAAAGAAATGCTTCTGAAACCGCACAATGATTTTATTTTGCGTCATAATAATTAGTCTAAACCGACTAAGTGGTGTAGTTGGTTAAGCACGAGCCACCAAAGGAGATAGCTTGGTTTCGATTCCCTGTCCATCAAACCGAACACTTAAACAGTATTTCCCTTCTGTACCGCCTCGTGCTCGAAATAGAGTGGGTGCAAGCAAAAGGACTTGGAGTCGCCACCAGTACAGCATTTATTATGAAAGTAGCCACGCGGCCCACGGCGCAAGCAAGCAAAGATGGGCGCCGCAGGCTACTCCTCAGTCTATTCGATCGCGAATCACATGACATGTGCCTGGATTTCACAGAATTCAATAGGAACGCTAATCTTTTTCAGTTACTTGACGGAAAATCTAGGTTGTTTTGCCCCCGGAAAAAGATCTACGGTGGGTGAGTACCGCTGGTCTATACAACCATCGGTAATTTGCCATAAAAGCAACATTCGCTGCGATGTTAAAGGAGACGTGCGGTCTCTGCGGCGGCTGAAGACCACTAGTGACAATCTAAGAAAGTACAAAAGCGAGTTGCAGTTGATGCGACAAAGTAAGCACTTTTCTTGCAATCGGACTTTTTGCTTGGTGCGTGAGCATCTCCACCGAAAACGCAGACTAAATTTCACTCACCTTGCACGTCCAAATAGTAACCAGCGTCAAGCAAATCGTAAACATTATGGACTGTGACGTCAAGATCGGCGCCATAAATATAGTTGATGATAGTTTCCAGACTGCTAGCTGATATGCCCGGGAGTTTAATTACGTCTTGTGTCTTCTCCATCATCTGCAAATCAGTTAAACATTTTATTCTATTTAATTTCCACAATGCAACAAACTGCAGGTTAAACTGGATCCGTATTCACTTTGTATGTGGCAAAGCAGAACAGGCCAAACTTTTGTATGAAGAGAATCGCACATCAACATGCGCGTCAGTTGGCATGCATCTATAAAATAGAGTTATTCCTTCTTTCATAGCCCCTAGAAGTACTCATAACATTTAGGGGAGGCCGAAAATTCACAAAACAGGGCATTAAGCAAACCGTTTGATATCGCTATACATTTTCTCTTGTTTATCAGCTGCTGGGTGGAGTTTGTAGGCGTAAGTTCTCATCAGCTTCATTGCACTAAAGGTCAAAACACGAGGTCATTGAAATAGTATCGTTTAGCACATCTCGACAGATAAGGAACTGGAAGTGACTGAGTAGGTGGTGTGTAAACCCAAATAAGGTTAATAAAATCAGCAAAACGTCGCTACAAAGTTGTCTGTTAAACTCACGTAAACAGCAGCGTTTCCACACACCTTTTGCCCATGTGAAAATGACATGACTGACAATACAGTTTTTTTTCACTTAAACAGTTTTTTTTAGTATTGCCGAGGCGACCGTAGGATTTCCTAATTGTCTCTCTGCCAGCACACCTGTGTTTCATTTTGTTTCGTGGATGGTTGAGTTTCATTATCAGCAAAGGTTCACCTCACTGAGGAAAATGCATGAAATATGTCGTTGAAATTTATTGATCTGATGACAATCTACAGCTTTAGCAGAAAAACATTAATCGGAACAAATTTCAAAGCTTTAGCATCATACCAAAGAATAGGATCCTCTATTTTGGACTGTTAAGAATCAAGGACACGAGAAACGTACGTTCCGGTCAAAAACGACGAAGTGCAGATAGTAATTTGCTTTGTAATTTGTCTTGACGTTCACTACAGATAAATTACTTGGGCTTGTGTTTCATAAAGTCTCTATAGGAAACCTACATAAACTCTACATCTGAATTGAATGATATTCTTGAAAAGTTGCAAAATGGATTTGTTTGGTCAAACGGTTTTGCATATCGACATGTTTCTTCAATGTGTCTACCGCCAAGACAGCTTTCCCAGCATATACAAGACATATGTCTCTCAATCAGCAGAGTTGTCATTAGTGATAGATATTATAAATAACGCCGATACGTTTGCTTAAACCTTCGAAAGCAATCAACGCATGAAAAAAGAAGATGGTGGTTGAAAAGTTGCAAAGGTAACACAATAATAAATACAAAAATGTTGCTGTCATCGCAAAAATGCACGCGTCTTTCAACATCCCAACAATGTCGCAAGACCGTTTGGTGTTGCCTGTCGTGACTGAGCATACGCAAATGCTTTCCGAAAGATTAAAACCCATTCCTTTAAGTCAACGGTTGTGGTCGCAAGGCTTATCAGAAACACTTACGTCTGTTACAAATAACTTCTTAAAAAATTCGGACGTTGTTTCAAGTATCAGTTTGTGAGCATGGAAAATCTCCCCTTGCGCTGAAAAGCACACGTCGCATTCTCCCGACCCTTGGAGCCTTTGCCTGTGCAAAAGATCACTTTGGTTAAGTTCGCACTTGATACATTCTCGGACACACAGAACTTCACAGATAAATATAAAATCCCATTTATGTACGAAGGTCTGATCCATGGTTATATATAGTATTTGGATGTGTCTGCATTTATGGAAACAACAAATTTTACTTAGTCAAAGTAGAAAATATATGTTGATGAAGAGCATGGTGGCACTCGGCACGGGGAGACGGTTGGTATTCCATGGCAAAGGCTTGGCTTTGTTTTTTCGTAGTTCCTTAGTCAAAGAAGCAACGAAAGCATACGATTTGATCCTTAAAATACTAAATATCAAGGTAAGATAATCTTATATTTTGATGTAGTAGATTGCAATCCAATCCTAGCAATCCTAGGACTACATTTAGGAAGCAAATCAGTTTTGACACAGCAGGTACTCAGAATCATAAACAACACGTCGTGTTATTGTTAGACCTATAATTCGTCCATAAACCAAGCAGGATCCGTTGTTTTATTTGTTAAGTGATATCTCTGCAGGCAAAAACTGAAGCTGTTCAGAACACAAGTAGAAACTTTGAAACAAGAAACTTGCACAAGCTTTCAGCTGCATGTTGCCCCTTGAACAAAATTAGTGAAAACTGGTCATAGCGCTTTTAGTCCTAGAACAAGTGCGCGTGTGTTGCACTGAAAACAGAAACAAAACAAATCAACAGTGGATAGTCTGTTTGCGAACGCGATTCACCCGAGGCAGAAGAAATGCTGTGAGGTTGTTTTGAACGACCTTTTTCAATTAAGTGGTAAATGAGCTCATGATTTGCTTACAGCAGAAGATGACAAAACATGTGATATTGACCCTGCAAGGAACGGCCCTGTCAAGCAGGCATCATGAGAAAGATAACACAGAACGTTAGAAAAACAACTAAGTCTAAGTGCAAACGTGCATTGTGACAGTTTTCACTTCACTACAGAACTTCGTCTTTTTTGTGCGTAACTATACGGGATTCCACTCTGTTATGACATGCCAGTATGCAAACAAAGTACTTCATAAGGGATGATTTTCCACTCACTGCTTAGTGACTATTTTGATGAACAAAAAACGTTGCAAAAGCAGCTTGCAATATTGCTGCAAAACTCAAAAAAAAGAAATAAACGAAAAAGTTAAAGCGCTTTTAGCTCTTGAACCTTATCTTACCTGCTAAAAAGATTGTACACGTGGTTTTGGGGTCTCAGTTGAGGCCTTGCAAACCGAGTGCTTTAGACTTAACTATTGCTAATACATGGGTTCGCTCTAGCAGTTAAATCAGGGGAGACACCCATAACTCTCAGATTACTTAGTCTCCCCAAGCTCCTGTCCTGTATCTAAGTGCCGAAATACTTTATAAGATATCACAAATGAAGGCCTTGTATGAACTTTTATTATTTCGTCAAATTATGTGTACAAGAAACAGAGTGACTCACCAATAATGCAACGGTCAGTACATGAATCAACTCTCCAATTCTCGATGCAATCTAACAGGAACGCAAGGAAAGCCTCAACCAACCACAGTCTGATAAGCACATCAGTTTAAACGAATTACTAAAACTGACTGACTTCTCGGCGCGTCTATGGTTTTTATGCAGAGTGTCAGTCGTTTATTGTCCCGCCTTTCGAGACTTCGTTTCTTTTACAGGATGT
>JGI24021J15306_10003143_pt1 | contig 18435 bp, 7 predicted proteins | sample Ectturendosymbi1_FD_15306 | JGI IMG/M metagenome (IMG submission 15306)
TAACCTATCCTTGGGGAAATGTCTTTGAGGAATTTATGACATAAGACGTATAACTTGTGTCTTAGAGTAAGTGAATGGTATCTTTTTGGCCAAGAGAAGCGGATGGATTGTGCGCATGGGGAATGGTGGTTGTGATGCAGTCAGTGGGTACTGGATATCATGCTGGCCTGTAGCCTTGGTGAAAACGTTTTCATTTCAAAAACGTTTTCAAAATGAAAACAAATCGCATCAGATTTCAAAATGAAAAGGTTTTCATTTATAAATCATTTGCAAAGCAGAAGTGTTTTTGAGATGAAAGTAAAATTCTTTTTAATACGAAAACGTTTTCATTTATAGATCATTTGCAAAGCGAAAATGTTTTTAAAACGAAAGTAAATTGTTTTCAAAAGGAAACTGTTTTTATTTATAAATCATTTGAAATTTGAAAAATTTTTGTATTTTTTTTGTTGTTAAAAAAAATGCCGGAAAGAAGAAAATTTTAGGGTGGCACGCATGGGCCGCCATACTGGTGTTGCCTACGTAGGCCTGCAACCAATCGGAGGCAAACCGGGAGAATGTTCCCTGAAGTTTTTAACACTACTTTTGAGTTTGAAAAGAAATATAATGTCCAACGTTTCACTTCGGATCTAGACTATATTTCTTGATAAGCTCTGTTTTTAGGCATTTTTGGCTCTTTTTGTAAGCATAGGCCGCCTGCAATTAAAAAAATTGTCGCTTGCCATATCATCAATGAAATTAGTGTTTTTGTGTCTGAGCACAAAATTGAAAAAATCCTAAAAATCGTCAAGTTTGTTGTGAATGCAGAGAATTATCGTAGGCCACATTTGCCGGAACGAATGAGAAAACGTCCTAATATGAAATTCGCCAACCATTTTATTTTTTTCATAAACATCGTTTACTCCACCCCAAATATTCACAAAAAACAAGTTTAACTTTCAAAGGCAGGGTTGCGATCAGTACAGGAGAAGTTGGGTGCACACCAAGAAATCTCCATTCATTGCTGTGCTCCTTATAGCGTAGGCCGTCTTCTGACAAAAATCCTAGGGTTGAAAGCTGACTACGCGGTGCAGTTTTCAATGTTTTTTGAACTGCTGTCTTTTGAGTGTTGCAGTTCATTGGCATAATTCATTATTACGACCAATTATTACAAAAACGCCAAAGCGCCAACAAAAATGAAGGTTGTCCAACTGAGTTCCTCACAACACTATATTAACATTTGAGTTTCAGATAAATAGAAACAACTAACTAACCTGCGAGCGGTGAACATTCCGTGTCTTTATTTTTTACTCTAACCAACGCCTCGTGGTCATGGTTGCAGCCGATGCACCCCCAGACCCGTCACTGTCATTACTTTCCTTAGTCAAAATGCACGAACTATTTTAGGCATTGCGTCTTAACGAACAGTTTCACTGAGAACATCGATTGTAATTTTATGCAAACTCAAAACTGGATGGATGCAGTGGTTACGGGTCCCACAACCCGTAAGAATGTTTCATTAAAATTTTAAAAAGCGCACAAAACGTTTTTGAATTTTTTGATTATTTTAAAGTTTTAGTAAATAAATGCCAAACATTGCATTTTCACTACTTCTATTTTTTCCGTCAGTGCTTTGAAACGGGAGCTTTGTTTTGATTTTCAGAGAGATATCATCCTGTTGGGCGAGGCTACACTGGCACAGCTGTTGTTTCTAAACAGACGAAGACGTATATCTCGTTGTTTAGATGCGCCTTGCCTCATTTCATTTAAGCAACATCGTCGTTAACTTTGATTTGAGCTTTGCCGTCATGAAGCATGACGAGCGAACAGTCTTATTTAGTGAAGTATGCCATGCAAAGATAAGCTAGCAAGACGTACAGTAAATGCCGTTTGGAAAGAAGTTATATAGGTCTCCAAAAATCCATAGTGTCAAAGGTAACGCATCTGATCACACGAAGATCTGTAGATGGTAACTGCTGCTCCGTCACGATGCCCTCCCTCTGATCCCCGAAAATAACGAGGTTCTAATTTCCCCGGTAAATATGGCAAAGGCAGTTCGTCAGCTTCTGGCAAAATCAAAAAATTTATCAAACTTGACAAATTATTTTGACTCTGTAGCTTGTGTGGTAAAAGACTCTTTCGCACGCGGGTGGTTGGTGTGATGCGGCTTCAGTGGCGGATCCAGGGATTCACAAAAAGTGTGTGGCGCCCCTTTGATGTAAATGCGCCCCTTTTTTATCCTACCGAAGTACAAACAGATATTAAAAAGCACTTCAAACTAAACAATGTTTTACACTTCGTTGAATTGCAGGAGTTTCGTGCCGGACTTTTACCCAGCCTCCATTATCGGATAGTATTAACAATGCTGTTCTTTCTGATAATACTACACTGCATTATTTCTTTCCCGCGTAAGAAATGCCCAGCTTTACTCAGGTAATCACAAACGCAATCGCTTCACTTACAAAGCAACGGTACTCAATTTGCCGCTGGAGTATGCAAAATCGGTCTGTTTTGTTACAAGTTTATTTCTTTAAAACCTGATGGCAGCCTTGAAAGGAAAGGCAGTAGTGAAAATAGGAATGCAATATGGAAAAATCATAACTGAGGCAATGTTCTAGCAAACTCATATACAGCATCTGCAGGTAACTGGCCATATATTGAACAGATTTTGCAGAGATAAGCGTCGCCTTACTCAGGTCATGCAACTGGGAATTTTAAGGAGCTATTTGAACGTACAGTAACTAATTTCCTTGCCAAAAATGATAAGCTGTCTGGTACTACGATCACTGGGAAACTCCGGCACTTTCTTAGTTTGCTTTGAAATGGCATTGTGTTATTAACCCTGGTTTTCAATGCATATCACGAAATAGCACAAGTCTTTCTGTTATAGTGAATATTTACGATGTGATGTAAAGTTGATCTGACTAAAATAACGAAATTACAAATTGCATGTTGTCTGTAAAGTCTGCAGCTAATACTCAGTATTTTTGCTATTCAGCTCGCTTAAATTGCAACAGATAAGCAATACATCGGTAAATAGTTTAAATCTCTAAGAAATAGCTTCGAAGCTCTAAGAACATCCTGCCTGGCTCTTGCATTCGCTCCTGCAAAGTAGCCTACTGTGCCCCAATATGCTGCCGCAGCGCTCACACCAAGCACATCGATGTACCTTTTACATGAATGTTCTTGTGAAAATGCATCTTGCCTGAAAATTTGAGACAAGTAGGCCTACTTTTTGAGTTATTCAATTTGGAGTCTAGCTGTTGGGAAAAACAACCCAAAAAGCGTCCCGCGGCTGAATAATCGCGCGGAATTCACGCCGCACCGAAGGCTTAAAAGTTATATGTTGTGTATAGTTTGAGTCGATGTTTTGAAGCGTATGTGAGCATGTAGGAAATACTGTAGGCTTCATCGTGCGAAAGAACCTCTGAAAAACTTTATATCTGTTGCCGAAAAACGTGGACAAGCTATTTTAACGTGAAGCGTTATGTACAAGCATTTCTGTACCCTTGTGTTCTTTCAACCAATGAGACAAGAACCTCGTGTCTGAAATAAAAACGTAAACAAAAAATGAATAAGTAACGGAAGAAAGAATTTTTAACTCAACTCTTTATGACAACAGTGATAAATTGAAACCCACTTTACAGATAAATGAGAGATCGCAAACAGAAGATTAAAACTGCGTAAAAGTACTTGGCGAAGTTGAAAGGATGAGATAGCTCGATGGATGTTTATTTTACTGTAGCTTCTGACGCATAGCAATGGAAATATATTAGCTTGAAACGATACTTTTCTCTTTGCCAGTTCATCTTTCCCAATATCCAGAACATTTTGTTGACACGTACCTTGTAAGTTTCAAGTGTGCTCAGTGTCGCCCACAACGATACGTCTTGCTCTCTTTTCGGGGACAATTTCAGTAAAACCTCTTCCAGTTTTAGTTCCTTCGTTCGTTCTTTGTCTCTAATCTGCCATGGAAGATTTTTGCATTTTAGCAAGAGATTGCGATTCGGAAGATAACTTGATAATTTCCTTTCCTGTATCTATTCGTTGTAATAGATCAGGGTGAAGCTAATACAGTGTCATAAGCACAGTTTCCACTTTTTATTGTGTCTCTAACAAATCTCTAAATAAATGCTACTTATACAGTACATAGATGATATTTACTAGTTTGTATCACTGTAACAGCTCTGTCTTGCTCTTGATTTTTTCATAAAATATGTCAGAACATTGTTTCAGACGCAGATCTTTAAAAATGTCTTGTTTAAATTTTTACGACTACAATGAACCTATTGAGAGCCAGTATGAATTTCAAGGGCAAGCAGAGAACCGAAGCTAGATAAAACAGTGCAATACAAAAACACTTTCGTCTCATCTCAAAAGATTAACTTCGCTTTGTTCCACTATAATAGCAAACTGAAGACTAACAATTGCAAGGGTAAAAAAACTTTGCGGCTGATACGCCATCCCATCGCATTGTGTTCTAAGCTCTGTTTACTTTCTCGCTGGTCACGGTGATTTATACTACAGTTCTAGTGGCGCGAAATCTTATGAATGGTAAAATTCCTACTTTGGTTGGAACAAGTTTGAGTTGTCACGTAACTATGCAAAGAATAAGAAATGCTTTCAAGCTTTTTAAACCAAAACGATCCATATATTAATCTCAAACTTTTTCAAAAAATTCGAAAAGGTACAAATTTTAACATTGGCAAGTAACCATTGGAAAACAGCCTTTTGCAAATTTAAAATCGCAAGGGATTCAAGATTTTAAGGTAATCATAAGTTGGTAGATAGAACTGCTCGAAGCAATGATGGACACACTTACTATGCTTGGGTGTCGCGTTTATAGCCCGCAAGCCAGTCCGGTCGCCACGGGGGGACTTTTGTGGGCTTAATCCCCCAAACAAAGCTCCAAGCCCCCAAATTGAAATATGAAACACTATGAATCATTGGAGTTTTTATCAAATTTTTAGAATGTCAAGACCCCTGCACAAACGTAAAGTCCCCCATTGAAGATATTCGGACGACGGTTCTGCCTCGAGCACGTTCGCGGTAAATTTGTTCCCTCTCAGTGCGTCGAATAGATTGTTGCTGCACTCCTGCATACGTTTTCTTGAGAACGAATGACTAAAAATGGTCTAACGAATGTACCAGACTTTGAAAAATCAAATCGGATCATTGCCTTTCACCAGATGAGCTTTTTTTGACGTTGATTACAAGGATATTTTACAGGAAACTTTCATGGCTTCGCCAGCCACGATTTGTCCATTAGTGGTTTGAAGGGTCACTATGCAGGTCTTACCAGACATGTTATTAATAAACACCTTTTTTCTGAGGCTCTTTCAGTGACGAATTCTTTTTAAAAAAAAGCAAAATACTGTAAAAATAACAAACAAATCCTAAGGTCCAGAAAAATTATTTCAAGGTCCCCAAGTGAGTCAAAGAAGGTCTAAATTTAAAAAGTTTGAAATAAGGATATCCAACCTGAACCTGGCAACAGTTTTGCGCAGTTAATGACACAGAATCAGCGTGTTTGGTTCCAAAGGAAAATAAGAGTCAAAGATCCGCATCAGCCTTTTTTCACAAAAAGCCCAACTTAGCATATGCAAAAAGACAAAGATAGCTATGTACGGCTAAACTGTTATCTCCTGATCAGTCTCCTACAACAACCAGAATCTAAGTTTAACCGAGTTTATGCAGGGGAACTGATGATATGAGAGCTCAGGAATCTATAAAGCAAAAAAATTTGTAAAACAGGCTAATCTAGCAGCCACGTATTATTTCTCGCCAAGGCTTTTGCATAGATGATCTAATAACACGAACCTGGCTAAACAGCATTAAATTGAAGCGGTGTTGCCACTGACAACTGCAACCACTGTTTTGATAACACGTCAGTAGAGTCACCTAGAAATCCCATTTGTAGGAACTACACGCGGTTCACGAGAATAGCAGATTGAAAATGACGGATGTGATAGGAGGCACTCAGTTGGTGGGAGAAAAAACAACAAACGTAAAAGTAATGTATTCACGCAAGCGAAGGAAACAACGTATTTTCCTAAATATTTGCTGCTATCCCTGTCCATCGCACAGCTTCATGCGAAAGCACGGCTATATCAGCCTTGCTACACCTTCTATTCTATCAGTGCTACACCTTATCGTAAAAGAAATCCACCTCGTGTTTCAAGCACTTAAAATTGTCTGTCTCGCAAAAAAATAAAACGAACAACGCGAGTTTTGTTTTCACTGCAACACAAGTTTTTTCAACAAAAATTTTAGCTCATGCTTGCATAATTCGCAAATTCAAGAACTATAGATTTATTATTAACTTGCCGAGATTTTCGTTTTTTATTGATATTCCACAAAAATATCCATATATTCGTTACATGCATTATGAGATTAAAAATTGTAAGGTTCACCCAATGGGCTATATCAGGCGCAAGCTTGAAAATCTTCTGGACTTAAAATTTACGTGCAAGCTTGAGAAAAATGCAAAGGGTTATTCATGCCTTCAAAACTGGGGCTCATTACAAACGATCTTTGAAGAAAAAAGGAAAATACTTTATCTTCGAAGAAGCATTAAATGCTGGAATAAATGCTTTAACACATGTACAATAAACCGTTCACCGAAAAGATTGAACTTTCAGTTTTCTATCAAACAATTAAACACCAACTTGGGGTTGATTATTGTGAAGACTCGAATGTACAGCTTGAAACGTCTAAACGGGTTCAGAAGTAAATTTGCGTTAAGCGGATTTACTTGGAATGAAATTAGCAGTTTATGAAATCCTATTCATATAGAATCTCTATTTGAAATCTGCAGTCCTGAAATCTTACTAAAATAGAACCTCTATTTGAATTTAAATAAGATTTCAGGACTGAGGATGCGTAAGGATCACGTGATATCGATTTCCTATTGAAATAAGTTGCTGATAGATTGTCTTGAAAACATTCAGCAGAGATTCCTAAAACTAATGTTCAATTCTGTACAAAAAATACTAGATACTTTTACATTGTTACGTAAGCCTATTGTGATGTTTGAAAACGCATCCACGAAAGTGGTGAAAGTGCGTGTAACAAGCAAACGTACTTCTGTTTATAATGCTCAGTGCGTTTCCGCAAACGTTAAAAAATCATACCATTAAATTGCGAAAGCTCCATTTTGGCCGTTTGAAATCTGCAAAATAATTCCATGATGAGCTTCTTGGCTTGTTTGAATGTAAGCACACAGGACATTTTACCTGCAGTTGAACTAACTGGTCGATTCCTCTGCAAATTGGCAATAGTATCGGAGAGACAAGAAAAATCAGACTCTGCAAAAGCATTGAATCACGTAAAGTAATTATTATAAACAGAAAAATTAAACATGTTTCAATTGGCTTTTACAACAAAAAAACAAACAAAGGATACTACTCATAGTAATTAGCACGTTGCTGCAACGTAGCAACGATTCAAGAAAAAAAAAACGAGATGCAGACGAACTCTACGCGTAAGTCAAAACGACTGTGCAAATTTATTGCTTCAGATTTAGACAATACACACTAATGTTGAAAGGAGACCAGAATGTTTTCATAAGAAAACTTTGAGAGGATTCAACGATATTTTGGATTATCGTTAAAATATGCGGTTATAAATCTTCGATATGCATCAACCTGCAAGTCCACATAATTTTAATTTCGCTGATTTCGCTATATCTGAAAAATCTAAAGGAATCGATAACGGCCGTGTATATCGCTGACTGATGAAGGTTTGCATGAATACACAGCAACCTGCGTTAAGAAGTTGTCTTATTCAGCGCCTATTGAGAAGATTGGTTGGTGCTTTGCTATTCACAGGACATTGTACTAATTTGAAAAAAATGCTTTCACAACCACCATGAAGCACAATGGTCTTTGGCCATTCCTACAACAAAGACGCTATTGGTACAAAAACGCTGAAAGTAATAGATATTTCTTGTTATTTTTGTTTTTGCTACAGAAAATGAGACCGATGTGTTTGTAAATCATTTCTGAATATTGGGTACAACACTCCAAGTTTTCTGTGCAAAGCGAGAATAGAAATGCACACCTGGTAAGGAAGCAACAACGGCTGCTCTTCTTGCGGTAGGTCGCGCACGTTCGCCATCCATAGCATCGGCCTGAAACCTGACGTTATCACGCCTGAGAAAAGTAACGATGAACAACGCCCGCTGATGAAATCTATGCTTGTCACGCGCAGTCTTGCATGAAAACAAAGCATCGTATCTTGAAAACGTTTTTTCGACTCCGGAGATCACTTTCGGTGTGCAGGCTTTGATTTGATTAGCCACCAAACGCTTTTTAGTGAAGTATCAGGTTGATCCAATAACAAAAGTATAAAGCATGTACGCATACGCCTGCAGTTTAGGTTGTACTCGATAGTACAGGTATAAAGAGCGATGAGACATACTGTACTAGATGCGTATTTGGTAATCTGGAGATTGGGAAATGAGCTGTGCTTTATCAGCAGTTCACAAAAATCAAATCCGAAATATTTGTTAATTCAAAATGCAGGTACTCACTCTAACAAAGACTAACCATCTCAAGTTTATTTTGAATAATACTTATCTCTGGCGTAATCCCGGATGGCTTGTGTGAAGTTATATTATGGACACAGCCCATGCCTAGATAACAACACAAATTCTTTTTCATACTCTTTTATGAAGACGTACGTGTATTTCAGTATGTGAAGCAAGAAATTGGTTTGTATCGTTTCCTTCCTATCTTCTTTGAATGAAACATTTTTAGTGGCCATATTACTGTAACAGTGCAATGAAACACTTACACAAAAACATCACAATAATAGTGTTTGTTTGCAAAGTTGCTGCTTGAGCGCCGATGATGCTCGACATCATTGATTGACCGCCGCCTTGGCAAATCATCAGCTTTGTGATTGCACAGAGACGGGTCGCTTCTGAAAAAAACAGGAGCGAACTGAGTTAGCCCGCCAATGAACAGCTGCCCTGAGAAGATGAAACTTTAATGGTTAAAAAGAAAACATGATCGAATGTCCGCATTTGCATCGCGCACCTGAATCGAAAAACCAGACCGGATCGTTTGCACAAAAGCTTGCCTCTAACGAAAGCAAAAACTAGTCAACTGAACGGGAAATCAATCTGAATTGCTTTTAAAGAAATTTACTGCGTGGAAAATCTGTCGACTATTTTGTGCACCATAAAGGAAGAGGGTAATGCTGAGAATGAGTTTTACACTTTTTGAAAATTGTGTGCGGCTTGCCCACCGAATTTCAAACCGCATCTTCCAACAAGACTAATACAGTTAGTAACAACAATACGATGCATGACAGTGCCTTGTATTAAGCTTGGGATTCCAAAGCTCTCCGCCCTGTAAACTTCCGTGAACATGTCCATTTTAGAGACCGTGGGAAGACATAAGTATGAAAGAAACTGTCCTTAGAATTCACCTCATTTTGAATGAAAATTGTTATTTTTATGCTGGTTAGGAGCATGTTCTATATGCTCAAATTTATTTCCAGAATGACTGTAGCTGTCGTAGACAACACTGACCTCAGGTTTGGCGTCATGCTATTTCAAATAGAACAGAGCGCATTTTTGTTCTAAAGCAGTAGCTTCGCAATCAGTATTTTGTGCGTCAATAGAAACTTCAATGCAACCGATTTTTAAAACCAAACTGGGATCAAGTCTAAAGCTTTCCTAGTAAAGTGCAAAAGCGATCAATGTAGCTCCAACTACATCCGGGGACTCGGAAAAATTTATCATATAGGGCTTGCCGATTTTTAAATATCTCTGATGTGGGACTTTAAAGATGAAAATTCTTAAATAATGATAGTCACACGTAGCACAAGAAACAGTCGAAGGTGTAGGAAAAATCCCTATTTACAATTTCAAAGTTTTTTCTACACCTTGTTTCTACGAACGAAAGCATGAATCAGTACGTCACAACAAAGTCGACAAGGCGTTACTTTTCCCTACGAACCGTAATATGCTGAAATCGTCAATACTGCTTTCGCTGATAGCTTTGCGCAAAACAGTGTCGAAATTCATTTCTTTGCTCTGAGCGCTCCCATGGCGGGGAGCGCTTTTGATCTCCACCGCAGCTGAACCTGAACGATGTCTGGTACAAACTGCTAGCGTAGCCGCATATGATCTTGAATGCCAGATTGGAGCTTGGCAATCGTCACGCTCCTCGATGTCGTCACCCCAACGGTTTGGTGATAAGCTTGGGGACGAGCAACTGTAAAAATCAGTGCTTGAGAGACGATCGTGAAAGTTTAATCCAATTGAATGTAAAGCATCATGATCACTCCTTTGACAGCTCATGACCCCTTTTCCAAAGGAGACAGATGCGCATTTGAAGTAGATGCTTTCTTGTACTTCAAAAGGTTCAGGATTCACAGCATCAATGTTACACAAGCTGTCTCAGCTACGCAACTTGATCAAAAACGTGTATTTTTAAACGCACTGCAAAGGCTTTGAGGCGTTGACGTTAAAAGGTGCAAAATGACCTCTTGCATCTCCATGATGTAAGCAATGTCCATAATTGCTATAGTGTTGTACTGCACAGTTTTTGCAAATTTTCAAGGCTGCAAAAAACTTGACTGCAGGATTTCAGGTCACTCAAATCAAGCATGACAAACCAAAAAAACTTTTCGGTAGCTGAAGCAATACCGAGCACCCAGTGTAAGCAATTTTTCGTCAAGCGAATGTTACCGCTGAAATTTTACGTACTGTACTCTCTATCGCTCTATCGCTCTCTATCGCTCAAGAGCTATTCCACAAGTTTACCACTCGCATCAGATTTACTGCACTATAGCCATTTGATAAAAAGTGCCTTTAAGCTAGGCATAGACTGAATGATAACGTGCAACTTTTCAAACTTTGCAAATTAATTACTGTCGATCACTTATCTGTTTTCAAAGGAATATGAAGTTAAGAAATTCTAGTATACGACATTAAACAGATAACTTAACTTTACTGTGTTACCGCCACATGTATTGCAGTATGAAAATATGAAAAAGAAGCAGTTAGATACACTCCAACCAGTCAACCGCTGATTGATTTAACTTTTTTGCCCCCGATAGTCATATGCATAGGAAACCCCTAATTTTTCCCAAAAATCTGTTTCTTCCCAATGGCAATAGCATAGCCTTGTTGAAAAGCCAACAACCTTGCACAAAATTTTAAGAACTTTCTTCGTATGGAATTTTTCTCCTAAACCGAAAATATTTAATCAGAGCTTTATCTTTTTACCCAATTGTTCAACTATTGTGACTTCCAGCTGACACATTTTGGCCAATAGAATGATAAAGAAACCTCAAGCATTGTTTTGGTTTGACATGACCGTTTGTTACTTCAAGAACTTCATCAGTTTTTTTGCTCCAAACTTGTTTTGCTCAACAAGGTGCAATGATGAAATTTTTAGGAGGTCGTCTGTCCTCCTTGCACCCTTGGTTGTCACGACTATGCTTCCACTATCTCTACCTGCTCGGTGAATTGCAGTTTAGACACCTCCTTAGCATAGAGGTATCTCCACTACGATGTATGCAGGTCTTGCGAATAACGTCTGAGCAAGTCCGATAACTATAACCGACCAAACTCAGCAGAACGAATTGCGTGATGAAGCACACATAGTCCGTAAAGCCCTCAGGGTGGCATTCCTCATGTGATCTGTCAGTTAATCATCTTCTTTCCAGAAGTTCTAACAATATTAACTGTTAATTTTTTCCCTAAAAGATGTTAGTACTATTTGACTCGTGCCATTAGGAAGTTGCCTAAAATACAATGGAAGTTACGTTCTTTGCACAAAAATATCGATGGTTGAAATTTTTGCGCTCACGGAATGTTCACGAAAGCAGGGAACTGATATTAGCCAAATTATGTGCGAAAGATATTTGCAGTTTTTACAAGAAAGAGCTGTGTGCTGCATTTAAATCGTCGTAAAATCTTTACGCTCATGCACATGAGTTTTATGCTTTTCACCAAATTTTTCACTTTGACAACATTTTCGTAAATTACACACTGGCATTCATCTTTGATAAAATTGTAGTTTCATATCACTTCAGTACTGTCAGAATAATGAAAAAGAAATGACGCTACAACTGACAGAACAGAGCTTTTTTAAGGATTGACCTTGGTGACTGCAAAAACATTTTAAGAGACCGCAACTATTTTATCCGAATACCGAGATGGTCGTAAAGCGAGGTTTTAATGTATTTTGGTGGTGGTCGTAATGCGAGGTTCTGCTGTATTTTGAGACACCGTTGGAAAATTTTGAAAAAACACTGGGCAATAACCATCCAACTCCATGTAGCAAAAACTTTTAAAAACATTGTATACATATTTCAAAAGAATCAGGACTCTTTTGTCGTGGCAGTTGCCCTTGAAATGCAAACACTGCTGCTTCCTCGGTGAAATGCGTCATTTCCAGTAAAATTCATTCTTTCTTATACTACGGATATAAAGCTTTGGGAATTATATGATCAGATTGAAGATATGAAAAGGATGAAACCATTTGTTTTCGATATCAAACAGTTTCCGATATCCCAGTGCGTTTGGCTAAGCATTCAGATGATACTTCAGTGAATCAAGTGAAGCAGAAATCAAATTGAAAATCTAATAATTCATTCATTCTATAACCCTTTCAAAAAGTTTTTTTTGAAAGTCTTTTAAACATTTTTATAAAAGTGGGTTAGTTCACCACGTAGTAGACAAAGTAACCATTTGCTCCCCTAAATAATTCAACCTACGTTCAAGGTGGTAATACGGTACAATGCTCGTTGGATTACTCAAACGTGAATGCTTTTTCAACATACCAAGTAGATTTATTTGAGTTTCCCGTTCAAGCGTGGCGCTTTTATTTCGTCACTCATCTAAACCTATATTCCGGATCGAACAACACTGTCTTAAGTCAAGGAACTTTTGCGTAACGCGCACAAGATTGTTTGTATGTAACATTCGTTGTCCTGTAAATCATCAAAAACTTGCTGCTCATAGGTCAGATCTGGGAGTAATGGAGAATAAAAACACCCTGTATCAACAATCAATTTTGCCAACTGTTTCAACTTTCAAAAACCGAAATGGTATGATTAATTCCTTGAGGATGTTAGAGAAAGTGTAAGACCAAATGACACTAATGCATTGATGATTATGATCGTCTGGAGCCTCACATTGGGCTTTCATAACTTTTTCATATCCTGACTTTCTGTCGATTTTGACAAGCCAAGAGTGCAATGCAGTGTAGTTCTAGGATTGATCGGATAGTCATGCGAGGCCATAGATTTTTGGTATTGTTAGTTGGATCCAGTGAATTTCGTGACAGATATAAAAGGAAGCTAGACAGGCTGACACCAATTCAATCTAGAATATGCAAAAAACTACATCACTACATTTAGTTCAAAACCAACTTTTGCTTACTATTCTGCGCTCACCAGCAGTTTCTGTAAGTAGCAACAGTATTGATGCATATTCAATACAAGACCTGCTTCTGTCTGGACAATAGATTCTCAGTTTCAAAGTTTCCTAGTATAACCCGTTCTTCGCTACAGTACTTCAAACGTGCCTTCAACCCACTGCAGAAAACAGAATGGCACTTCAATGGGATTCAAGTCACATTGCTGTCGTTCCGCATAAGATACTCCAACATAACAATCAGTGACCTTCAACCTGTAAAGCAGCTTTTCTCTCCAACGTCACACTTCGTGCACATGATAAACGTATCGTCTTGATTTTGAGAATGCTTTTTCCACGAATGACTTATGGTTTATGGCAGAAGGCTTTCTCGCTGGAAAATTAATCGAATTAGTTTTGCTGATGAGTAAACAGCCATCCGCTGAATTTGGCTGGATCCTAGAGGTATAGAAACTTATATCTAGGGCACGGGTGGGGAGCCCATTTACCATCACTGGCCGCATGAATCGTGCATTATTGCTGGTGGGCCGCAAAATCAATTAATTTTATCCTACAATTTTGCCTTTATCTAACTGTGGAAGAGTGACTTCTCTTAACTTACTATGTACGTACCTGCTTATCATGAAGCTTCGTTTTGAGGCGATGTTGTGCTCTAACTTGGGCGACGAAAATTCTGATGAGGGCCATGTCAAATGTTCAGGCGGGCTGCAGGTTCCCCACCCCGATCTAGGGCTACTGCATGAATGCGGTTAGTTACATTAACATTTCTTTACATTGGCTATTGGGGACCCCTTTGAAAGCAGAGTATCCACACATTGCAGTTGCTGTTGGGGGCCCCTTTGATAGCAGAATACTTATTTATGATCTGCTTCGGAATATATTATATTAGTGAACAATACGTTTTTTTTACAACAATGAGGAAAAGTTACTCGCGAATCACCTCGAGGGGGGCCTTAACAAGGGGGGCGAAGCAAGTGCCTTGCTCGCCTCTCTTTAAACACACCATTGCATATAGGCTACAACTTGTGGCACTTTTTTTGAAAATATCCCACTGATCAATAAACAATAGCATGAGACGTGCCAAGAAATGTTCGTCGCCAATGCCGATAACTGTACGTGATGTCGTGACGTGCACGTGCTGTTGGATTATTACGAAGGATATGACAAAAAATATTAAACTAGCTTTGACTATTTACCGTGATTTCCAGCAGGGTCTTCTTTTATCAGTCTTTGAGTGAGGGGGGAATATAAACATCGAACTGCCGGACCAGTGATGTTTGCTATAGTCCGCGGTCGAATGTCGTCTATGTCCTTTGTTCAGAGGACTTGTGACTGGGGTGAGGGAAAAGGTTTTCGATGGAAAGGAATGTGTAGGTATGGAGGACAATTGCCTCTTATGTACCTATATGCTAAAAAGCCCTGATTCCAAGACAAACAGAGAGGTACTTGAGCACAATGGATTTGATTTTGAGTAAACGTTTTATCAATTTGCTCACTCCGCAACCCGCACATTTCCTGGTCATTTTAGACAACAAGTAAAAGTGCAAACAAGAAATCATCATAAAACTCACGTTGTTTGAAAACACCATAAAGAAGTCAGATGGCCACAATACATTAGATTAAACAATAAAGTTGACTTGAAACTAGCGCGTAACTTGAAATCAAATTAGATGCGAACAACAGTAGTTCTAAAGACTTTTCCTGATGTGTATGCTAAAACGAATACCTAAAACTGAAAAAGAAGTTTGCGCAAGCGAGGACTACAGTAAAACACAATTCATGTACTCTGTTCAAAAGCACATTCTTTAATGAACTTATACGCATTTCAAGAGATCTTTACTTTCCACTGTGCCTTTGTAATCCAAGCACTGTGCAGCAGGCATGTCCATGTTGGGACTATAGCATTGCGATGGGGCAGTGGATTTGAAATTTGCAAGAGAAAAAAAGAAAAACAACTTTTGAACGATTCAGAGAGTGTTTATTGTTTCAAAGGACACTATGTCTGGTATTTTTACATAGTCTATTCGTTCACGTGAATCACAAAGGAAAGTTTTTTTCTCGTTTGGCAAAAGGTTGTGATACAATACCGATCGAAAATTGGCAGAAAATGATAGTCAATTCTGCGTTCTGGGCCTTTAAATACCGAGTCTCCTGGTCGGTGATTGAGTAACCGCCGCGCTATGGCTACATTTGTATACGTTAAAACTATTGTAAATCGCTAAAGGAAAAATAATCGTCAGAGGGTCACTGCAAAAATACTTCTACCTGAAATATGTATTACGAAAAGTGCCAAAATTGGTTTAGATTTTATTCTCAAAAAGATGAAAATAAGCTGGCACACAGCTGAAAGAATGTATACATTATGATGTACAGATGAAATATCACAGGTTTTTCGTCAAATGGAACTCTTACATGGCTACATTAGACAGATGAAACAAGATAATATTGAAAATGGAATTACTGGTGAAGCGCAAGAACTTTGTCACCTTACAGATTGTTTTCAGGGATTTTATTTCCTTTGCTTTTCATAATGCGAGACTTGGTTCTTGGCAGTAACTAAGTCATACTCTTGCTTTTCACGACAAGTTTTTTAAATTGCTCGCAGCGGAAAATGTTTCGCTGAACATTTCATTTGAGTTGCTTCCTTCTGAGACGTGTAAACTTCAATTCAGTTGAAACCGCGGACCATGACGCAGCGCAAAACATGTCTTGCTTTGCATGTCACAACCCCAAAGTTCTGATCAAAGACAATGAAATGAGTGGCAATAAAATCCAAACAAACTGTACAAACGACACGGTTTCATTAGAATCGCACAAGCACACGTACCTTACCTTGCTTTGTGCAGAGAATGTGGAACGCGTATGAAGTTTTCGTTACTCTGTAAAGCACAGTATCGGCAGTCATAATTCTTCGTGCGCTGTACGCATCTCAAATAACAATGCGTATTACGAAGAATGTCTTACAAAATCAATACCAAGCATCATAATCAAAGCTGGAGTTTACGAAAGCTGGAATCAGGATCAGGAAGTTTGCAGGTTGTAGTCTTCACTTCTGCACTCCGCAATTCCTTGAAGTAAGGGCCCCCGCAATTGATTCTAGCACCGTTTTGACGGCCGAAACAACAGGTATATCGCATAAGTGAACATTTCGCTGAGTCCTCTTCGCAGATTTATTCATAGTGCATGGAATTCAAAACTGGTTGTTAAAACCATTTAATACTCAGCTTCGTCTTTTCTGTCCATACTAAAAAATCACTGTCTTGCTCCAGCTCAGGGTTTTTGAAAGCCAGTCTGCTCGGCATCCTGGTTCCTAAAAGGCTTCAGCAGCGAAGAAGCATACAGTGATACGCATAACCAAAGGTCAAAACTTTGCTGCTGGCAAACCTTGGTTACATTTATTGACAGGCACATGTCAGATGTGCTATTTTTTGGATGAAGTTAAAAGACAAAATCAGTACACAATAGATTTATTCTGCTGCTTTGTACCTTGAGCCCCACAGTTCTTTTCAGTAAAGTTCACGGTCGTGAGGGCTAATTAAAAATAACATGTGAATACGTAGCAATAGTACAATAGACTACAATAAAACTCACTGCGGGCGAATTTTGGATTTGGCAACTGCCGAAACATTTTCTTTTAACTATGACCAGGAGAGTACAAACCCATGCGAAGGGAACGATCATACTTCCACTATTTCGAAAGGAAAATATGCATTCATTCCTCTTACCTCAGAATAAAAACAATGACTGCAAAATTTGCTTACGAACTTTAAAAAATATACGTTGATGCTGTTCTGTACCTAAAAACACCATTAAGTTAAAAAAAGCTACGTATTGTAAAAAGAACTTACAAATTTACACCCCTTCAGACTGCAGTCGTGTCGCAATTTGCTACGTAAATTGTAAATAAGAAAATATTTTTGAGTTTTTTTGGTTACAGTACTTAGAAATTTTAAATGAAGAGAAGAAACGTAGAAACTCAGCATGTTTTTGCAAAGAAAAAATAAAATTTTAGGCCTTCCGAAATTCATTTTACAGCAAAAACAAACGTTTGCACATTTTCCTACCTCAAGCATGTCCCGATTGCACAAACCTGAAAGTAAAAGTAAAGGCACTTAGAACAAACATGATGCTCAACTTTCAAGATCATTGCAAACAAACTAACTTGCAGCGGTTGGGGTCGTCGAAAGCGTTCTGTCTCCTTCACCATCGGTTGATGTCGAAATACTTTGTTCAGTAATTGTGATAAGTGGAATCGTTATGTCGGCTTGCTTGCCTTCATCGGCATCCTAAAACAACGAAAACACCACCGTGTGACACAGTCTCGTTTAATCGAATGTCAGAAAGAAAAGAGCTCCTAATCAAATCGAGAATTGCCAATGCTCACCTAGATATAACTTCCAGTTATGTTAGACTTAGAGGTTGTCTAGCTGGCAAACTACAATTTCACCTTAAGTTGTTTTGAAATTAGGCTTGTGGACACCGTAGACAGAAAAATAATAGTTATGTAACCAATGGCGATTCTAAGGGGGGGCCTGGGTGGGCCATGGCTCCCCAGATTTTTGCTTGGCCCCCCGTTTGGCCCCCAGTTTTTTTCTTAATTTCCCGTTTAAGTTCGTTTGGTTGACATATGCACGGTTGCCAAATGCGTTTTGTAAAAATACCGGCTATTTTGTCAACAGAGACAGATCTGAGCTGTGTCGTAATTCGTAAGCAGCACAGGGAAAACAGAGACAATCAGCATTGTTAAGCCACAATTAATAATTTGCCCTATTTTGGCTGATTCGTTACATTTCGGTGTGTGTGTGACGTGCAATCGCACCAAGGATTGCGACAACAGCAGCAAATAAATTTCGCTGAAGAAACCGTCCTGACAAGATTCACTACAAGAGTCATTATGATTTGAGAAATTCTGTGCTAGTTCCTGTTGAAGTTACGGCAAATTATTTTATTTTATAATACTGGCTTCAGACACTGATTTTCAAAATACCGGCCTTTGCTAAATTAGCAGTAAAATACCGGCAAGGCCGGTGAAATACCGGCCATCTGACAACCCTAGGCAT
>JGI24021J15306_10003152_pt1 | contig 18415 bp, 10 predicted proteins | sample Ectturendosymbi1_FD_15306 | JGI IMG/M metagenome (IMG submission 15306)
TACTGTAATATTATAATGGTGCACAAACTAGTTAATATATATACAAAGCTTTAAGAGCCCGTCACTGTGCAATATGTATTTTTATGGGCTTCGGGGGTGCCAAACTCAAGGGTCGCCCCGGCACCGGACACTCTAGCTACGCCACTGCGCACAGGGCGACGAAAATCTACAAAAAAAGGACTTCTCGTTACGCTTGCGGTGGTTTCCGATTCAACCCGTACAGAGAAAAAAAATTTTAGATTATTACGTAAGCTAGGTTGCCACACGTCCGAAATTTCCCAACATGCCTGGAGTTTCGGTGTTGAAATTTGTGTCCCGAAATAAATTTAAAAATAAATGTTCTAATGTCCAGAATTTTGATAGTTAGCAAATTACGTTTAACTGGAAACAATGTGCATATGCTGTGAAGATGAGAACTTCAAGTTTTACTTCTTTGGCTGCTTCCAGTGCCTACAATATTTTTGCTTGAATTAGATCTAGTTCTTTCCGTATAACTCTTGTTTTTGCCTGAATTAGACCTAGGCGTTGCTGTATTGCGCTTGTCTGTTGCTGCGAAAAGTACCCATTGAAACCATTAGGAATTGTGCCTCTTCAGATATGGTAAACCTAACATAAGCTCGAATGACGAAACACAAGATTAGTGGCAGCCAATTCAGTTGGTCATTTCAAAGCTTGGTGCACAGCTGAGATGAGGCCGGACGCAACGGTGCGAGGTGAAGCGAAGCGAGACGTTATTCCAATATCATTGTGGCAAACTTGTCAAGTGTAGGGCAATTCAAACAAATCACAGCTTGGTATTTTTTGCTTAACCACTGCGGAGACAGTAGCAAAGAACGGAAGGCAATGTATTTTATGACTAGTGAGTTTTCATTTTCAAATCTCTTTTCTCATACTGCGCATCATTGAGATTTGCACACCATATCAAGCAATCGATTGTGTTGGTCGCTTACAATCTTTTCCTCCTGGGTGTGACGCTAAACTGCAAACCATGTTGGGATTGCTGTTCGGGTATTCTACAGTTTTGGTAAACAAGAATACCTTTCAGCCTCATTATTTCCAGGTCCACTTGGCCGCGAGTGGTGACGCCTTATAGAGCTGCAGCTATATATCCAATAACCATAGGTGGCGGAACCGGAGGGCCCACGTGGGCCTAGGCCCCCCCACTTTTTTCTGGGTGGTCTGGACCCCACTTTTAAATATTGCATTTTACCTAAATAAGTTTAAGTTGCACAGTTAGTATTAGGTCCATTGTTCGGTAAATCGTTTAATGAAGGAAAATGTGCAGATATTTCGTCTTATTTCGGCAATATTATTTGCAAGTATTTGTAATTTGGCAGAATTTTGTAAATGTTTGGCTGAACACACCGTGCCCAATCTGGTCACTCTGCTCGGCCTTGCTTACCGCATTGGTGTTGTCGAATAAGGTTGCCAGATTGTGTAATAGTACACCAATTTTGTAAAGTGGTGTAATTTTTCAACCTCGTGTGTAGGAACAATTTCGTGCCAAACCATCAGGACATTGGTGCAATTTGATGTAATTTCAAGCGTTTTAAAACCATTCTAAAGAGTGAAATTTTGCTAAAACTTATACGCAAAATGACATATGTAACAGATCAGTTTCAATTGCTTTTGCTTTGCACTGGCAACACTAAATAGCTATATGTTATTTTTGCATTCGCAACACAATTGGCATCTTTGCAGACAACTTGCTACATACGCTTTGTCTTTGCATTCTGGTATATAAAAGTGCATGACGACATAGATGTCGATGCCCTTGCAACTGAGTTAAAACCATTCAAGAACATATCATCGTCTTTTGTACCTGATACCTTCGAAACTGTACGTGATGTCAGCAAAGCTCTTACCCCTGCTCCAAGGCATGGGCATCGTAAGGTTTTTTTGCAGGGGGGGGCATAAGCGGAATTTTCCACAAGTAACCATAAAAACTTCTCCAGGGGGGTCAAAAGTGATGAAATTTCATTTTCCTTCTAGAAACTAGGAAAATGGCTATTTTTTGCTACAAATGTAATAGAAAAATGTCAAAATCCAGGGGGCAAAGACCCCCTATCCCCCGCTTCCGACTCCCATGCACTAAGGGGAATTAACAGGAGTACTGTACGACTGTACTTGACACAGGGTCGTAGCGGGGGTCCACTGGTGCCCGGTCCCCCATTTAAAATCTGTGCCCCCCATTTCATGTTGGACCTTCGGTTGCTGCATACATCCTATTTTGTATTTAAAAATGTAGCCCCCTTGTGGTGTTTGTCCCCCCTTGCTGCGAAATCCTGGCGACGGGCCTGACTTAACAGTACCAATGTCAAATGCTACAGCAGAGCTGTCGTTTTCGTGCCTTCGACGGCTTAAGAGCTACTTGACAAACAAACTTAAACAAGAACACTCGAACCACAGGATGTTTTTGCACCTTCACAAACAGTTACCACCAGACCGTCTGCGCAGTGGAATCTCGTTCTCGCGCACTTGCAGCATTCAAAATTTGATATTTTGTATATATCGCACCGCTTAAAACGCTTCACTGGTTGTGTGTCTATGGTTGCACAATTGCATGCGCACTGAAACAAAAATTTGCTCAGTGTAAAATTTTCTTAGAGGGAACACTGATGTGGATGCTCCCTTAGCTTGCTGCATGTTTTGTGTTTGTGTGCTTACTTGCGAATCACTTTTGTGTAAGACTAAGAACAACTGGTTGCATTTATGTGTTCAAGTCAGTGTAGCCTAGGTGTAGTGTAGATTGGGGTAGTTGAGGGCTTATGAAACATTGCAAAAAATCGCCTAAACATGCTGACAAAATTTAATGATGTCATTTTCAATGCTTGTGACGTCACAGTTTTCAATTCAAACCACAAAAATTTTCCATAGTTTTTTGATGTGCACTTGTTCCCCCCACTTTCAAAATGGTTCCACCACCCATGCCAATAACCTCTTTCAAAGGCAGACTGAGTTCTTCAGTCATGCATGCAATCAGTCTAAATATAGGAACTGATAGGCAGATGAGAAATGTTTTTCCAATTGGTTACCCTTACAGCTTAAACTTTCCTCAACGCATTGGCTACGCCTTTTTTGGGCTCTCCAGGGGATGCAAAATGTGTTACACTGATGAATACAGGAAAATAAGTGACCCTAACTCTTGCCAGGGCTCGCTTCGGAATTTTTTCAAAGTGATCATTACAGCTCGTCGAGGTTCTTCTGCAAATCATTTACAGGTAAAAATTGTTAGAAATTTTGTTTTCTGCACGTGGATTTGTATAATATAAAATAAAAAGTTGTAACGAACACTGCAGCTTTTTCCTGGAAAATCTTTTCAAGGGTCATAATATAGCTGACCTTCGTATTTACACATTTCATTTACAAAAGCAAGGTCAGTTTATAATGCTCGTTTTATAGTCCATCTGTCGTGTCACGAGTAGTCCGCGGCGCCCACATCCGCCGGGGGCCTCGCGGCTACCTTCGCAGTTGATACTGCACTGGTGGCAATTCATTGGCTACTCTACGCGTGAGCCTTTCCTTGCACCCACCATTAAGGCTGGGCACGAAGCTGGACAGGCCGAAAGTACCACTTTTAAGTCTTTGGTATGACTCGAACGAGAATCAAACCAAGCCTAATAGCTTTGGTGGCGTGTGCTCCACCAATTGTATCTCTTAGCCGGCTTCGTTTGGAAACTATTCACCTTACTCCTCGCAACTGCATGATCAGTCTTTTATAGATTACTGAATAAACAGCCCTTGCAAAAAGCAAACGCGTCGTTACGATGTAGTAATAATCGTAAGATTATTACCCTTTATCAAATCCACCACGTTTGTTTATATCAAGTTGAAAATTGGTTGCTTTAAGTCTAGGTTTTGAGGCACTAATCATCCTTACAAACCAATTCTGCACCATCATTGCCTCAAAAAATCAATCCTTACCTCTAAATTCAGTTCTCATGCTGTTGCTCAAACTGAACCGGGGCCGGTCGCACATTGTACAAGTAATAATTAATAATATGACGTTTAGCACAAGGGTGCCAAACGTTTTTTTCACTCGCAGAAATAATAAGAGTAATTTTTAGCAGATTGGATCTTCGTTAAACTGTCTCCCAACAATATTTCAATGAAACCAGCCAGACGAAAGAAAGTGGACAGGAGAAGACTGAAATAAAGTGCTTTTTTCAGACGAAAGTCATTTTTTCATCAAAGGAAAAACAGGCTATTTGTCAGGAGCAGTAAGTAGTTAACTCCTGCCTATTTCAATGAGATACTGTAGTAAAACACCTCTAAGAGACGATGTTCTTGAGCAATCTTAGCGTTTCTGGATTAAGTTCGTTTATGCCTATCGGTGGTATGACGAAGTCAGACAAATACCTTGACGCAATTGAAAGAAAAAGAATTGCATCAGAAGGCATATCCTGATGGTGTGGAATATTTCTTTGCATCATTTGTTAAAAAAAGTGAAAATGATATTCAGGAAACACAAATGTATTAAAATGGCCTGGAAACTCTCCAGGTCTTAACATCATTGATAATATGTAGTCAAAAGCAAAATGTAATGTCGGTTACAAAATTTGATTCCACAAAAATAACGAAACTAATAGAAGCTATTATTCCAGTATGGGATCGGGATAATAAAACCAAAGAAACCTCGCAAAAACTGGCAGCATTTATATGCCACAGTGAGCAAAGGAAGTGTTAAATATCACATGAATTTATATAAATTACTAAAATTTAAGTTTTGTGAAGTTTAATGCACAAAAAAACGATTTGAAACTGAGTGTAGTTGCAACTTTTAGTCAATTATGTTGCAATAAACTGTAGCCTATATGACATGCACTAATATTCCACAAATATAGGCAGCTGTTTTACGGTCAGATGCTCATTGTTCAATCACTTTGTTTGATTTTATTCACTAGCAAATTCAGAAGTTTTTTTAGGAAGTTCTTACACCGCTGCAGGCGCTGTTGCTTTCCCACAAAGAAACAACCTGGCTGGAAAAGCTTTGCGGAAAAGGATCATCTTGTTTTTTGTATGCTTTTATGATATTTCAAAACTGAACACATGCCAAGGAACTTACGGCAAGCAATTTCGAGAAAACAACGGTCCCACAGAAAATACAGCGAAGTAAAACAAATGCTTCAGTTACTAATCTCGTATTAGCCAATAGTTATTTATTTTACAATAAAGAAATCGATGAAAACTTTTTATAAAATTTATGTGCAAAGAAAAAGACTTCATTCACGAGTAGTGGTAAAATTTAAATAATAAAATCAATCAATATTGAAGCATCATTACAAAAACTCAAGCCAAATATTGTTTCAATTCTCATTATCACCAAGTTGAATACGCAAGAACGTCTGTAATTTGCATCGCGTTTTTTGAAATCTTTCCTTTAACTTTAGAAAATAAAAAAAATTGAAAATCTTGCCAAGTCATGTAAAAAATAGTAACGAAACAAATGTTTTAAATAAAGTCGTATGACGCGTTTCAACAAACAACTGTTGTTATTGACAGCAAAGATTTGCTCAATGAACTAATCCACACTGCAAAATAAGTCAGATAAAATTTTGGCTTATATTTGTTGTTTTTCAAACCCTGTAATGCGGGTCAGCTCAATTTGTTGAGCAATATTCTGACGTCAACGTGTTCTTGCAATCTGCAGACAACTATCAAAACCGAAGAATGGCGTTTCAAGCGGTAAAAATATTCCACCACATGCCACTGAGAGGCGCAAAAGAATGACTTGAAAAAATTTTTTCAGTAGACAGAAATAATCATCTGAATCATTCGATTGTATATCTAATTGAAGCAAAGAGTAAAAGTGATTGCTACTGCAACTCATGTGTTGCATACACGTCTAACTTCTGTACAGATTAGCCCTCTTCGGAAAGGACTGCTTATTATAGTTAATAACTATTTCTATCCAATGTTTCACAATCGTGAACAGTTTTTAGTTGACTTTGAGGTGGAAGTGAAATCGCCTAATACTGATTACGCACTAAAGAGTTCACGAATTTCAACCTCTATACATGCAGCAAAATGTGAAGCTTGTAGGTAAAATCTGAATTGCAAAACATTTTTCCTTATTTCGTCTTTTTTCAAACTGGTATGACAACGGCAAGTGTACCAGATTCCCATTATTCAAAACATGCATTCATCGTCCAAAAACGAAGTTAGATGCATAAAAAAGTACACGAATTATCTGCTTTTGCCAAAAATTTTCTTTCCTATTGAAACTCGTATCAGAATAAATCCATTGTTTGAAAGCACTGCCGGTAATTTTGACATTTTCGTACATCAGCTAGTTTTCTTTACATAACCGACGGTGGCATTGGGATTAAGGAGCAACTGAATATGCCTAACCGACGACTCGAAGCAATAATAACTATTTCATTTGGTAAAAATTACCTTTAACTTCCATGATCATAAAAGTGTGCGGCCCTACAATTTTGTGACTGTATAGACATCAATTCGATAATCGGTAGTACTGAAGTGGTGCTTACAAGTTCAGTTTTAGTGCTGAAGAGGAGAAATGTAAAAAATTTTAAATTTTAATTTAATCGAAGATAGTATGCAACTTGGTATGGCTGTAACTGTAATTGCCCTATATGGCATGTCAATACAACAAACCATTATTGTATGGGTCTTTTATTTCACTCTCAATGATATAGAAGACTACTGAGTAGTTTCTGAATGTATAGTGAAAAAACTAACGTTATCCACATCATTAACAACATGCTTGCATTCGTTAACTGTATTTGCAGATGCTTTGATGAGGGTGGAAATATTCGTCAGTTATATCTGCGGAATAGCAACAGCACTCATTTCCGTAAGACAAGGGTTGAAAACTTGAAATGTGATAAACATTTGTAAAATATAACGAAGTGTCATTCAATTAAAGCTGCTTGCTAACATCTGTGAAAGTTTTTGGGGCATGCTTAGGGTGTCCGTTCAAAACGGACCTGTTCATAACAGACTACTCCAGACCACTCATAATAGGCCACTCGAAACAGAACACATTCAATATAGACCTGTTCATAACAGACCACGTTTATAACAAACCCGTTCATAACAGACAACGTTCACAACGTGGTCTGAGTGGTCTGTTAAGAACAGGTCTATTTTGGAAGGAAACCGCATTAAACAGTTGTTGATGCGAAGGTTCATCAGCCCATACAACGTTATATTCTTACTGCATGTAGAACAAAAACAAACTGCGATGTCAGTTCGATCAGCTTAAAGTGCCTGCGATCAGTAGCGTTGCTAGCCCAAAATTTTGATGGAAACAAAATGTTTGATTTTAGGCGAGCAACAGTATTCTGTTTGGGACGCCGCTTCTCAAAGCACAAAACGAATACATACGCTAAAAATCGGGGTAGCCAATGGCCCCTTGGGCACCCCTGGCTACGCCTGTGCCTGCGATGTCGCCTATGACGATTATGCCTACGAAACCTGAATGGAGTTGGTCAAACCTATGTTGGTAAAGATCCCACTAACTTTCCATCTCTTAGCATGAAGCAGGCAAAATGGGCGTCACATGAAATTTGCAGCAGAGCGCATTTTTCACGAATTGCTGTGGTTGGCACTTAACGGATGCTGCCACTACTAGGAGCTGTTTGCCAACTATCTGGGAACTGCCAATTACCAACTGACTGTTTGACTTCGCGTGATGATTTTGTTGCCTAGCACGATGTGCTGTATGTCATTAGCTTATTGGGCTAACGGCGGGTCAGACGAAACGCGTCTGCGTCAACGCCAACACCTTTGCAAAGCACTTTGCTCTTGGGAATATTTTCACGTTTCATCCTGGTCGGCCGGGGCGACACAAAAGGAAATCATCGTCTAAGCATCGAGCGCTAGAACACAGCACAACACTCGGCGTGGTTCCTCACATTGAACAACTAAACGGTTGCAACTTCAATCAAGTTTTTTCCTGTTTATACATTTGGGTTCTTGCAATGGCGTGTGGTGAGGAAATAGTCAAGTCTTGTATCTCGTAACTTTTTTTCACGACGTATTCTGTACGTAATGCAAGTGATGCAAGCGAGGTCTACTGAATACGTTTGAATCCTACTAGTGCAGGGGTCACCAACGTGGTGCCCGCGGGCACCAGGTCGCCCGCAAGGACCATGTAAGTCGCCCGCAGGCCTGTTCTAAAAAGAACATTAGCATGATAAATGTCTTCACATTAACGAATATCAATACTAAAATAACTGAAGGTTAATTGAGCAAGATTTTTATTTCATAAATTTGTATCAAACTTGCAGCCCTTCGCATTAATCGGTACACAAGAAGTAGCTCGCAGTTTCAAAAAGGTTGGTGACCCCTGTACTAGCGCTAGCCAGCAGTTTTCTGGCTGTGCAGTACAGGCCACGGGTGGTTGAACATTGCTGGTGTGACCCACTCAAACCGACCGTTTGAAAGCAACCGTTCGACTATTGGCGCTAGGAATTGTTCGTTAGCTTCGGTGAAAGCAACATAGTGATCATAGTGTGTGTTTGAAAATACAGTTCGCGTGCTTTTCTAAATCTTGCTCTAGTTTTTCATCATTTCACTGTTAAATTTCGCTTGCTTTTTACAAGACTGAAGATGCATAATAAACGCGAAATCAATTTCCTAGTAAAACTCTTTAGAGGCAGATTTATCTGCTTTCACCCTTGTGGAAAATTGCCTCTGAAATGTGGATCGGTGCAGCAGAATCACCGTACAGTTATGAAAGCTGAGCATGGCGGGAAGATTCCTCAAAAGCTCGACGTCATTTCCTACCAGGGTTACGAAGTCGGTGTCGGAGTCGCAAGGAATCGGAGGTTTTTGGATGGAGTCAAAGTCGAATTCCTAAGAACACTGGGATTCGGAGTCCGACTTTTTTATCCGACTCTGGGAGTCCAATTGAATCGTTCTTTACATCGCACTCTTAAGTTAGGAACCACTATTGAAATGGTATAATTTTTTTGAAACTTATTGAAATGAAGAATTCTTGCTGGGTACCACGATTTCCATTGATTGCTGCTTGCTACAAAATTATTGACAGCCAAACTTCAGTCACGTTATTTTAAGGAGTCGGGAGTGGGAGTTGGTGTCGGATTCGGAAGTTTTGGAAAGGTCGGAGTCGGACTTGGAGTCGGAAATTTTACCTCCGACTCTGCAACCCTCTTTCTAACTAGTGGAACAGAATCAAGCTTTGTTTGAAAATATCTGTGTTTTGACAAGTCATAAATCTGCCGACCAAGTTTATACCTGATTTCAAGTAAAAAATTTGCTATGAAAGAAACGTCTCTGAATCAATTGGTTTCGTAATATGTAGTACCTTACCTTTACTGAACACTTGTGTAAATTATTTTTTTGCCATGGACATATTTTTCATCATAAAGTTAGTTGCTACAGTATGAGAAAGCCCTGATATTACATGTCTGTCTGCTGTTTTGATAACATTTCACACAAACGTACGTAGCACTTAGCCTGCGTTATCTAGTGCATAGAAAACAACTGCGTTATTACTGCTACACAAGTATATGAATGTTTCGCCATCAGCTGCATCCAGGCACGCTACTCTGCTGACCACTCTGCACCAATAAAGGTCACTGATATAGATGCAGTGCACATGCTGACTTTCTTATATTATATTTAGGCCTGAACTTTTTAGGTCTCACTACCACCATGTTTCACTTCGTAAACTTTGACCTATTGCTATCTTTTGAAAATTATTTTACGTTGGCCTACACGCACATTAACTCAGGGCTTCTCAAACTTTTTTGTTTAGCGACCCATTTGGAAAAATTTTTTCCATGTGACCCCCTTGATGGATAGCCCAGATAATAAGTGTAAACGTCTCATTACGAATCTCAAGAGGCATTTCTGTCTATGGCGAAATCATCAAAATGCACACAATCCGCGAAAGTAACTATACAATAATAAAACAACCACGTAATGGAAACAGTAAGGCGAAAAAAACAAAAAGCAATCTAATTTATGGAAATTATCAAGCACAACTAATGGGATTGATGTACCTGATGATTTTTACACAGATCATCCATGCGTAGATTGATACAAGACAACGGAGAATAAATGACATTCTCAAATAGTTTCTGAATGGCTATGGCTCTTATCCAAAAATCAAAAACTATGTTTTGAAAATTCCAGTCATAAACTTTTGTCGTTTAATAACTCCGCAAACTTATCCTGGAATGGCAGGTGTGTGGCCTCCTGAAATTTCAATTGTGTATGGTTTGCGGATCCAACTTTTTCTGAATAAAATTCCAAAGTACTTCTAAAACTGCGTGTGAAGCTTTACTCAGTGTGCTCTCAAAGCAGTTAGCCTAGCCCTAGACTAGAGCTAGAGTTCTAAACACAAGTGTGCCCCCGTGTTGGAATGAATGCAATAAGGTCAATATTGGTCAGTACGTTAAAACAAACATGACGTAATAACGCATAACTTGTGCTTAGTTGATTACTAGTATTTGATAGCTCAGGCAGACATCGTAGTAGGTTAAATACCTGACAACATGAAGCACAGTATTACCCATAAAAATGCAGTAAAAATATATTCACTGTAGTTCTACTTTTAAATTTCCCGCAAAGTTTGCAAAAACTTTTATATCTGATTTGTCAATCCAATTTTTTCCGCGACCCCATAATTACATTTCGCGACCACAAATGAGGTCGCGACCCATAGTTTGAGAAGCCCTGCATTAACTGACCTGCACCTTCGTCGTCGCAAGGGTCAATTATTTCATATGTACGGAAGATGCGTAACAGTTAGATATGGCTATATGCTGTCAGAGAACATACCGTACTGTACGCGCTTCAGAAGTATATACAACGCAGCTTTACTGATTTCAGATCATCGAGGGTTTATCATCTGGCTCAAAATTCCCAAATACGCGTTGAAAACTTGAAACGATGCGAAGCGTTTCAAACTTTGTATTGGCTATGCACAGGGTTCTATTAATCCTCTTGTCGATTCTTACGCAACTACAATTCCAGTCATAACCAGCATACATGTTACATCACTTGAATACTCCACTACACTCACCAAACTCTGCAAAGCCACTGTTGGCAACACAACGAGCAGAAGACTGATATGTGGTGACGATGCCACAACTTTCCGAGTGTATAAGCGACGGCCACTCCTTGATTCGCTTACAATGAAGACAGATCCTCACAGACGCAATGTAGCATTTTAGCAAAAATAAACATATACCTTCGCTCAGAGCTGCTGGTTTTTAAACCAAAATAAAACCGTTGCAGTTGGACTCTCTTCAGTCGATGCGGAATCAGGCGCGTAGCCAGAAATTTTGATAGGGGGGGGCAAACAACAACCGAGTCTCAGCATTGAAATATATAATAGTCCTTGTTTTTAAAGCATCATGCAAAAACTATCTCTTTTTCTGGTACTTCTTTTTCTGAATAATTCTATTCAGATTTACGCCGGCAAATAGAAAGTCTGCTTTCATTGCAGTGACAAGTTTTAAAAGTTTTTAGTAAATTTTCAAGTTTTTACTTTGAATGAAAGCCACCATTTTCTCGTAAAACTTTCTTGCGAAAGCGTTTGTGTAAATCTTGATGCTATAAGTGCAAGGTCTGCAGCATTTTTTTTCAGCTAATGGTGCAGTTGAGCAAGAAGTCATCGTGGTCGCCATGGTGATTGCGCTCTTTTATTTACACGCTTCTGATGTACACCAACACACGTTCAATCGAAGCCGAGTGCGACTTTGCGTTAGGACACCGACTCCAGAAGTAGGTCTAACAAACTTGCGCGCATGCAAGACGTGGAGCTTGTCCAATTCTTGAGCGACTGGTTGACGTATGCAGCCTATAATGAAAACGCTAGAGTCCCTCAACGCGTTTGAAAATGTTTGGATTTTATGTCATTGAACGCTATGAAATGCGACTGCGGTAGCATTTTTGTACGCTACTTGTACTAAACTGCTTCCCAAAAACGATTGAGTATTTATCTATCTAGATTTTCAGAGTTAACAATAAAATTCACTAATATTATAACGAAAATTTTAAATTGGTGAAAAGTTATGCACGACCCCTAAACAAACCTGCATGTGTTTGACCCACTCAGTCTACGCAAAGTGTGAAGACGGTTATATACATTTGCGAAAACGAAGCCTCAATTATTAGCACGGCTCAGCAATAAGTTAAGAAATACTGTAGGCCTACATGTCGCCGCAGCTTAACACAACGGTTGGTTAGTTGATCTAGCTCAGTGGTTCCCAAAGTATGGATCAAAAAACCCAAAGGGTGGAGAAGGGTAAAAAACTTGGTCGAGCAGAGGCGATCCAAACCTGCGATGCATTTTTTTAACGTTACCACTGCTTGTCTGTGTCTGCCTGTAGCGTAGGTTCTTGAGAAAAGAGTAGATTGCTAACATTAGAGATGAACTAAGCAACTTGCTGCCCAAAATCATCCATACAATCATTATTTTTTCATACATTGTTTGAGGATTGGGTCACGAGGTGTTCAACAAACTCAGAGCTGGGTCATGCTCAAAATGGTTTGGGAACTAAGAGGTTGAAAGTCTTTCTTTAAATCCATTAGTGTTTAAATACTAAAATCCAACTATGAAAAAATTCAATTGAGTTTCATATCGGTCACATGCGCTTTTTCGAGAAAACAGATTGCAATCTACCTGTAAGTAAATGGCAGTGTCAACACTTACAAAGCAAGAAGCATCTTTCTACTTTCGTTACATTTTCTGCTGACTCGTCGTGTTGCAGTTGAATGCTTTGAAATTTACTGTAGGATAGGGTGGCAATTAACAGCAGGTCGGACTCTGATTACTTAACAAAATTGTTTTACTCGCCGGCGAGGTAATGGGAGATCATTGATGAAACCGTTAAGACTCCACATAGTTGTGGCTGAACCGTCACAGTAGTTCTACATTGCCATCACATCTAAATATCTAGATCTAGAACAAATGTTATTATTGCTAAACAGTGCCTATTGCCTAATTGCGTAACAAAAAAGACTTTTAAACTGAATTGCTTCTTAGCCAAGGCTTCAGTTTCAAGGCATACAAAATGAATATCGCTGCTATCTTCACGCATTTAGTTGCAAAACTGTACAAAAACAAAAATCTACGATGTTCGTTTAAAGCTACGGCTGTTGCTGCAGTCAAGGGCAAAATATACGGTATTTGTAGCATGCCAGATTTATCAGAGAGGAATTTTTGCAATGGTCTTGAAATGAAGTTTACATCACCATTAGGTGTGATACAGCAAGAAGAAATAGCTGCGAAAAGCGTAACTCCTTGTTGTACTTTCGGTTAGTGATTACAAGCGCGTGTGTTCAAGTTTGTATCTCGTTATCACCAACATTCACATGGAGCTTTAAATTTCAGGTAAAGCTTAGCCATGGCATGAATTTTCCAGCATTTACTCAAAACCAGGGGTCGGCAACCTACGGCCCGCGGGCCGGATCTTGCCGGCCAAGCATAATCATCCGGCCCGCAGCACCGTTACAAATTGTAACAAATTTATGGCCTACCAAATCGTATGGCATTTTATGTATATGCCTTCCTTGCAACTTCTTGCATTGCATACTTATGAAGAACTCAATTTTGACAAACTGCACTGTGTTATAAATGTACTGTAAGCTATGTCGTATGTTGGACTTTCGTTATGAACTGTGAAAATCAGACGTTATTCTTATTGAAATTCCATAAATTGGCAAGTTTTAACGACATCATAACTGCAAAGAGAACGAAATTGTTGGTTGAAAATTAATATGGCCCGCCATAGTTTGTTTTGGACCCTCGATTAGGGAAAGGTTGCCGACACCTGATCTATACACAATGTTTGCCATGTGCAACTGGTAAAGCATACTGCTTTGATCAGGTTCGACTAATTGAAGTAGAATAGTTTTTTAAAATCAGTTTGGTTGATTTGCACTGACGCATTTCTTTGGCTTTCACATCAAGAGGTTGATTACCTTGAAAATTGGTAGCGCTACTTTCGGAATTGGGGGGGCAATTGCCCCCATACCACCCCCTGGCTACGCGCCTGTGCGAAATGGAATCCCAGCTACTGAGGGCGAAAAGGAGTTTTCAAACTCTCGGGATGAAATATCACGTTAACACGATTCCTTGCTGAAATGAAGGTGCAGCTGGCTGGAATGCTGCACTGTAAAATGGAAATTTATATTCCTTTTTGTTGAAGCATCCTTTCAGTATCTCGGCTACGTCAAAAGCAGGGGCGTAACGCGGTTAGATGGCGCCCGGGGCAAGAAGCGAGTTTGTCGTTCCCAGGTTCCAACCTGAGGTCTTTCGGAAGCAAATGTACTGTATTGAAGAAAGTGCTTGTGACATTGTTGGGACTTTTCGGCGCCCCCATGTTGGGTCGGCGCCCGGGGTATCGCGCCCCCCTTGCCCCCCACGTTACGCCCCTGGTCAAAAGCAAGTGCCTTTCATAAGTAAATTATTGCATAGCCTCAGTGCGGTTTAATTGATGGATCGCTTGTTCCTTTTCCAATTAATTCTGCTATAGTTTCTTTGTGAACATACTCGTGGTAAATCTCACATTTTTATAAAATACACTAAACGCCTAACCAGATTATCCCCACACATTTTAAAGTTATCAGGACTGCTCCAGAAGAAAAAACTCACAAAACTCTTCAACAACCTTTCCTAAAGGCATAAGCCTATCCAAATTTGTAAAACAGATGTGGTTCTTCAAACGCTGTTGAAACACTCAAAACACTCCCATTGGAAAATTACCTTATAACTGCAGACTTGGCTGCAAACTTTCAAACACATTTTGAACTGAGCGTCCATAAAACTCCGCTCATTCCATTTTAACGTTCAGCAAATTTGACAAACACCTTGGGTCAAAGGAGGAAACAGAAATATATATTTTTGCATACAGTAGCATCTAACAACGAATGCTCTATCTGACGCAGCGACAAAATTAAATCGTTACCTTGATTGCAAACGCGGACATCAGTACTTATCCCACAACAACAGACTTTCAAAAGACTCAAAAACTGTTAGGGTTTTATCGGCAAGACCTACGCGCATCAATGCTTTTTTGAAAACTTTTATAAAACTTGACGATGCGTTGCCTTAAACATTTTGCATCGTTGGTGCGTCTTTGCTGGTAGGATGGTGAACGACACCTTGAAATCATTTCATCTCAGGAAAAGCACGTTGCTTAACATATGGTGTATCTTTGTCAAGCATGACCGTTTCCAAAAATTCTAGTTTCATTTAATATGCAACCACAATCTCCTGGTACGTTGCGTCCTTCACTTTAGTGGTAAAGCGCCGGTGTCAAGATGACATGGAAGAAACTCCTAAATATTGTTTTGTGGAGTATCAGTTACAAAGTGACGGTCATGGTTGATGAGACAGTTGAATGGCTGCTCAACATCTGCCCCGAGATCTAGTGCGCCTGGCAGTGGATTGAAAGAACTGGCTTATGAGATCATAAAAAAGTTACAAGGTTTCTATTTCTTTGGCGAAGTGATCTTTTGATAATTATGAGACTTTTCGCACTCCGTGATTTATTGCACAAACTTTCCTTGTTTTTGTCTGGCAAGTTTTTGTTTTGCGGGTTTGTCTGTCAGAGGGTTAAGGTTCGTTTTATTTCTAAAAAAGGTAGATGATGCAACACTAAACTAATCGTTGGCTGCTACTTTAGCCTGAAGCCCGACCTGCAAACCGAGTTTCCATTTGGCGGCGAAAAGTGAAACCCTGCTGCACAGTAAACCCTGTCGTAGTGTGATGAGCAGTGCTTATTATCCAGATGAAAAATCAAATTCTGTTAGATTCAGGAAACTTGGCTTCCGGATTGATTTCACTTCCTGTTTTAACATTTCTTATAATGGTCCGTTGGAAAGACCTGCCAGGGCCGAGTTGAGACGCTGGTTGTCACGCGTCATCACTGGCGGAAAAGACTGCATCCCACATTCTCAACACAAAATAAAGCAAATCCGTTCTGTACGAGCACCGCATAAATCAAACGATTCAATGTTGGTTTTCTTAACTCTACAAAAATATTGAATTGGATGATAATGTAAAGTATGTACGTTTATTTCCTAAAATACATGCCGCTTTTTCGTGTTTTTATTTCATGTGTGCAGAACGCATATTTTTGGATGATAGCTACATTTCATATTAGCGCTTTCATTTAAAAAAAATTATTGAATAAACAGCCTTATGCTTTGGATTTTTAGCCTCGAGATGGCGCAGGAGCCCGTATGATCCGCGACATACATGGCACTACCGAAACAACTTGGATTACCATCTTTTAGGTTTGAAGTCTTTGAAGTCTAAAAAGTGAAGTAAAGATTACTCCATTACCAATTCCAAACATCGCTGCTGGTAATGAAACCAAAAGTAACTTTTAAGATTCAAATGCTGCGAAGCAAATCAAAACGGAACTGGGTTTGGCTGGAGACATCACTCACGCGCACCCAAAACTTGACTGCCCAAACTGATTACGAATTCATTAGCTGACGCATGCGTTGACATTCAAGCGTCGAGTGGCGAGCAATTTCCAAAGCGCTGAGCCGCCTGTGTTCTGAATAAGTCTGCTGCGAGTTAAAGGTCTGACCTTCAACGCTTTTTATTTCTTCGGCCTACCACTTTTTTAGTAAACACTATTGTATATCACAGTAGTGTTTTCTGGTACTAAGCAAAACACATTCTAAATATGCCATTAAGTTGATGTAAACTGAGTGTTGTCCGCGAATGCTATCCTACGCAGAGATGTGTTGCTACGTACCAAATGCTATGCAGTATTGGATGACAAAAGCAACAAGAATAAAATTTTCTTTTTTGGAAAATCTTTCACGAGGATTGACAGAATGTACCCATGTTTTGTCGTGCGTCGTCCATTTTGACATTGAAACGTCGCTACCACTTTTTTCAAAAACGATATGTTAAATTCATAGGCGTAGCCAGGGGCGGCAGGGGGCCATGAGCCCCAAAATGTTTAGCATATCTAGTCATTTTGTGCTTTGAGAAGCGGCGTCCCAAAAAAATACTGTTGCTCACCTGAAGTCAAGCATTTTAGCTCCCCAAAAATTGTTGACCTCCCAATATTTTAGGCTATACCACTGGTTAGATGCATTTTATTCCTTTCAAATGCCAAAGCGAAAATTACAAATCGTTCTTTATGTAAAGTTTAACTACGGTATAGCAAAAACCGTGAGTTGTACAAATCGGCCAAATTTTGGGTATCCGAAATCGTCGAACGAAAGAAGTCAACTTGTCAACCTCGTAAATATCAGACTGTAACGGCTATCTCATATAGTTCTATACATTTTGTTTTCAATACCTAGAACAACCAATGCAAAACACGGAATTTGTGTTTTCATTACTGGAAACCATGCCTTAATACCATTGTAACAATGTAATTTGTCTGAGGGCATTTGCAACAAACTTGAAAACACCGTTTATTGAAACAACAATTTACTTTCTGAACTCACCTGTTTAAAGTTGGCAGAAGAACATCGGCAGTTGTGTCTTCATTACGTCTTCATAAAACAACTATTCTTCATAGCAGCCAATGACTTGTTTCTGTTTGTGATTTCCGGATTTCAACACATGGTTGCTAAGTTCAGTCATATAAATATCTAGCTCTGCACAAGTCGCAACTGAAGCTTAATACATGTACTTGTACACAAATGGAGAATGTACTTCTCCATTTGTGGTTTAGTCCTGCTTTGCAAAGAAAGTACAAATTGAGAAAATAGCACGAAAAGCAAAAATTGAATGTTTTCATTTAAATAAAAAGTGGGGTTAAAAGGGCGACTACAAAATCGTGCCCATGATTATTTTCAGAGCCACAATTTAGCTCCTTTGCATTTTTTCATCGTCAGCACTTCTGTTCACCTCAAAGCACAAAATCAACTGAACAATCTGACAACAGAAGTTGTAGAGAACTTTCTCACAAGTTTAATTACTTTTTAATAGGTCTGCAAAATTTGAAGGAAACCTGCCTGCATAAAAATTTCGTCGTGCTATCAGCCACAAAGTGGTAACTGCTTAAATATTTTTCGTTTTCTGCATACCATTCTTTTCATGAAACTGTGGATTGACTGCAAACGTTTGGTAAGGATAAACTGGAAATTACGCTCCAACTGTTTGTAATCGTGAAAAACGTTTGACTGATTTAGAAAGAGTCATCGCTCTTAGCTATTAGCATTGCAGGGAATCATCACATGCAGTAGTACAGTTAGTTTGACACAGCGTAGTATAAATAAGTGCAGCATTAGCATACAACAAAGCTCGCATTCAATCAGATTGAGGTTAGGTCAGAAACATTGGCGTTGGAAGGGTGAGCAAGTGGGTTTGGCCTTCCTGGATTTTGAAATTTTACATTTTCTTATTACATTTTTAACCAAAAAAGGTTGTTTTAGTTTCGAGAGGGAAAAATTTAATTTTACCACTTTTCGCCCCCCCCCCCTAGAAAAAAAT
>JGI24021J15306_10003154_pt1 | contig 18413 bp, 10 predicted proteins | sample Ectturendosymbi1_FD_15306 | JGI IMG/M metagenome (IMG submission 15306)
AGAGATCGATCAAGTACTGAATTGTGTGATTACAACTCCGAACAGGCTTGGTGCTGTCTTTATGTGGAGCCAGCGGAGTTGTCACAGGTTGTTGACAACCGCGAGGTATACACACTTGAAACCAAAAACAAAAGATACATTATGATAACGACACAACAGTTAAAAGTACAAACGTGGTATTGGATTTTAGTTGTACAAATCCAAACATGAACACAGAATGATAGCCCAGCAATGGAAGTCACAAAATATTGGCACTTTTGTTGTTGCTCATTCCTACTTGTTGAAGATGCTTTTTTTCAAGCCATCCAAATGTTGACTGCCAAGCAATAAGGGTAGCCAACATCATCACACTTGGTTCATCGTAAACTCTCAAAACAAGTGCTTTCATTTACGTTAATCCTGATATTGATCAACTGGTACAACCAAGTTGTACTGGTACAACCAACCAAGTACAACCAAAATAACTAATGAGCTTATTCCAACTCACAATCTGTTTAACCAACGTAACAAAACTGCACTAGGAAAGACAACCACAAAAGAAGACTCTGCACAAACTCAGGATCCGGTTTTTCAAAAAATGTTGACTCCGGCTACCGGTCCGAAAAAAACGCAGAATCCTGCCGGAGACGATTCCGGCACTCCGGATCCTTGGCAACCTCTGGTAGCAAAGTGCACATGGAAACGCGACATTGCTTGGATCCAGCAAATCCGTTAACGAGTCCATTCAGGCAACATTCGGTTCCTTGCTTGCAATCACAAACCCGTTTTTTGTCAATTTTGATATTGCAACTGCCAATTCCGAAGCTCAAATGCACAAACTAAAATGCAAACTGCTGTCGGTCTGTTTATTGCGCGCTGCAATGTGCCGTTCATTGAAGCGACCATGACACCTATTATTGATAGATAAAGTAGCAACCACCACTTGTTTTCCTTTATCTCTATGCACTCTGTTTTATATGTTAATAAAAATCAGTTCCAGGTGTTTGCTTCGATTTCCTATCGGCAAGATGTTTGGTTTGAAATTTTTTGCTGCTTGAATTCACTCTGACTCGAAAAAAGTTTCATACACTATTTTTGTGATACAAGATATTTTTCACTAAGCCAGGGAGACGATTGTAGGAGATGAGGTGTGATTTTTTGTAGAAGGCAGGTTCTTAGTAGTTTCTGAAGTTAAGTTTTTTGATTTGGATAATACAAAAACAATGGAGTTTCAGCTATTAATGCATGTTATACAAGTTTTCTTTCATACATTAATGCAGAAAAATGGTAGTTGTTTCATGTGCTTGTACAACGACGGTGATGCGAAACGTATACGATGATTATTGCACGAGGTGGAGACTTACAGCCAATTGGAAAGTAACAGCATTGAAACCGAAAAAGTGTGTAATTCGAGTAAACGTAATGCGAGTAAGAGAAAGGAATGCGCCTATCTGCTGTCCAGTGCAACATTTAGCAGCACACTGGTGTTGACGCATTCGGTTCTGCTTGGATGCTGCGTTTTGAGTGCTGGGCATGCTGACGTCATTTGGACAGAAACTCAAATCCCAAATATGCGCTTCACGATACATGATATGTAAAACTTACGTGCTGACCTTTGATTCAGTTGCTCAGTTGACTCGCAAGTCAACAAAATATTACAAGATAAAATCAGCATCGGTGTGTTTCATACGAAGCAGAACACAGTTACAATAATTGCTGTGAATAATTTGTCAACAGAGATAAATAAAACTCGGAAAAGAACTCAAAATTTCAACAACCATAAACCTAAAAACTTTGTGAATACCAAAATGTTTGCGAAAAAAGTGTCCTCACTCAATTAACTTTTGTTCAAACGTCTATTAACCGACCCACATCAAAACACTGGCTTTTGAAGTATTCTACAAACAAATATGTCTTCAACAATCCATCAAACATTCAGATAAACCGACGTTAAATGTGATTTTTGGGAATCGAATTCAAAATGAAAAATGTTATTTAGTTATTTGAGACAGTAAATGAAATTGAGAGTGTAAACAGATGTCAAACGAAAGATTTTAATAAATCAGGATTGATGCACGGTTTGTGAACTGCATTATCGGTGCGCTTACTATAGTAAAGGGGTTCCCAACCTTTGTTACTCCTGTAGCCTACCACCAAAACATTTTTGTTCTTACCTCGCACACTCTACAATTTATAATCAAGAACTAGCTTCGAAACGCTTAGAAAGGAATTTAATTTTTTGATATGTAAAGAAAATCAAATATGTGGACAAAAAAGGACGACTCAGATTAACAATTGAAGATACTTTACAAAAAATTATCACCTTCTTGAAATACTCCATGTGCAAAATAATAAAATCAAAGGCTGATCTCCAAACATTTGCTACTGTATTGTTTGCTCCTGTTCTTGCTTATGACTTTTGGAAAACGTGGACCTGCATATGTTGCTGATAGCAACACGCATGTCAGCCTGTGCCTTCAAGTTATTTTTAGATTTCTTCTTAATTGACAAAAGAGTGCTAAATCGTGAATCGCATAGATATGTTTTCGCAAATGGAATGAGCATACCTTGTGCAGTTTCACCGAGTCTAGGAAACAACCATTGCCGCCCACCAATACTCGTCCAACGTTTTACCCTTAAATTGGATTTCAATAGCACGATTTGAACGCAGGTCTATAAGATCTCTTTTCATCTTTCCATCATCTAATATTTTATCCAAATTAAAGGGTATGGCATAGGCTGATCCAGGGGGGGGCTAAAGGGGCTGAAGCCCTCCCTAATTTTTTTTAGATACGTCTTTTGATTGATGGTTTCCGACACATAAACGTCTATTGGGGTGATTTTTTGAACAACCTACCCAGGCCCCCCTAAGAATCGCCACTGCTGAGCAACATCTCCAAGTTCATAAAAGGTTTATTGGTATCCTTCATAATAGAGCCAGGATTCGCTTGATTAATTCTTGTCAGAAAGCGTCATTTGTCAGAAGAAACATTTGTTGTCACAAATCACGCAGCAAACTACAACAGTGATTGGTCGTCGAATGCGGTTTCAGAACTATGTGGCATCCACAGCTCAGACATCTGTTACTTGCGTTTCATGAGAAAACTCACTGTTTCGACTTTCGAATGAAGCTGAGCGTTAAACTCAAGAGTCGAAAACGCAATCAAACGCTTAGTAGATAGAACGGTAAACATGTCGTTTTTTAGAGAGGAAACGGAAAAACAAGTTGAAACAAGTTGTTTAGAGGATGCAGTTCGTAGCCATCGCCGTTGTGATTGTGTCACTGTCACCATGACTGTCTCTTTTTGTTTTATTGCTTCTCTTTGTACAATTTAACGTTTCCGCTTTTGTGACCAACCTGCCTAGTTTAAACCAACTGCGTGTTAATCAAATACTGTAATCCAGTGTTTCCCAACCTTTTATAGCACTACAGCGCTCTACAAAAGGGAAATATATTTTGCGGCAACCAGTGGAGTGCCAATAGCAATTTGCTTGGTAACATTTTGAAAATAGTATTGATATATTGAAAAACGCATTAGCTCGTGACACCCCTGAGTATCGTAAATGGCACCTCAAGGTGCCGTGGCTCCCTGGTTGGGAACTACTGCTGCAATCCGAATGCAACGAGCAAGACAGTAACAGAGATGACACCGAAAATTTAGTTCACATCACAAACAGGAACCAATGATGCAAGAATGGAATCTGGCGAAACACACGCCCTGGGTTATAAACAGTGAACTAGAGGAAACACGACTTTAGGTGGTGGTTGCTACACGACAGACGCCCCGTATTCCAGTGGACAAGAAAAGGATGCTTTTATCTTTAACGGGAGAAAAAGTGTTTCTAATCCAAGTTGTAGTGAAAGAAACTTTAATGTTTCAAATGTCGCACAAAATCTTATTCACATGAAAGGAAAATCGTGAACACAAATCACCAAACAAACCCACTAAACCTTGCAAATAAGTAAACTCTAACAACAACACAGAAAGCAAATCTACTATTTTGCGACTTAGTCTTATCAATAAATTTTATATGCATTTCAAACACGAAATAACAAAATTTTTGTAACACAACAACAGGTTAACAGCAATTCTTCTTAAATTTTTATCTTGCAAGCAATTTTGTGTTTCAAAACCGAAAAACGTTAATAAAACTAGAAATCTACAACCTAAGCCGACAGAGCCGTATCAGCCGCATTCCATACTCCCAATTGGGGCGCCCACGCTGTTACAGGGGCCCAAAATTCAGTCTCGTCACCACTTAGCCCCCCAAAGAAAGCTTCAACCCCCAAATTGAAATATGAAGCACTAGAAATCAGTAAAGTTGGGGGTCCTTTCAAAGAAAAGTGCTTATACATTACAGTTACTTTGGGCCCTTTGAAAACAAGGTATTTACACATTACAACAGCTGTTGGGGGCCACTTTGAAAGCAAAGCAGCCTACTTATACATTACAGTTGCTGTTGGGCCCCTTTGAAAGCAAGGTACGTTACAAATTACAGTTGCTATTGGGGACTCTTTGAAAGCGTAGTGAGCCTGCTTATACATCACATTTGCTATTGTGGGCCCTTTGAAAGCGTAGGACTTACATGTTGCAGTTGCTATTGTGGTCACTTTGAGGTAGTGTTCTTACACAAGGCAGTTGCTGTTGGGCGCCCTTGTAAAGCAAAGTATCTGCACATTACAGCTGTTGTTGGGTCCGCTTTTAAAGTAGAATAGCCTACTTACACATTGCAGTTGCTCTTGGGGGCTTCTTTGAAGGCAGAGTACTGAATTAGGATGTGGTTCGGAAAATATGAGTGGATAATAAAATTTTCACCACAAATGAGGAATATTTACGCGCGAAATACCTTGATTGGGGCCCCTCTTGCTTTCCCTTAAGCACACCACTGTATATAACCCTGACAATGATCTTATATGAGAGTATGAAACCGATTGAACACGTCCTGTTTCATCCGATATGCGTACTTTCTCACCTGATGTACGCATGTAAACACTGTAATCTAAGGTTATCTCTATATTATTGAACGCATTGAAGTTGGTGATGAATTTATCACTTCAAGAACCACAGAGATTTAACGCGATTTTTCGTAATCAAACCTAGACACCCAGGTCCATAGACGTAGCCAGGGGGTGGCCATGACCCCCACAAATTTTTGAAAGATATAGTCATTTTGTGCTTTGAGAGGCGCAATCCCAAGCAAAATATCGTTATTCGTCTAAAATCAAACATTCTGCCCTCTCCCACTTTTTGGGCTGGCTATGCTATTGCCCAGGCCGACTAAAAAACAGATCTGGGTGGAAAAAAACTTCAGTGGGAGCCCTGGTCACATGCGGCAAAAGGTCTACTATTGTAACTTGAAGTGAACATTGGAAGATTTATTGCCGTGTCATTGTTACGCAGGCAAAGAATCGGACATGAGCGAACTGCGCAGTTGCGCTAAGCGTTTCAGAGGCCTCACGGTCACGACTTTGCCCTGATGGGCCTCGCGTTCAATTATCCGGCCCTGCCTACATGTCCAGTTGTATAGGTCCAGGAGGCAGACCTCCACTTGATCAACATGCTTTGTGTAGTGACTGTTGTAAAAAATGTACTATGTCTGGCCCAAGCAGTCTTCCCTCATTTTGTAGTGAATAGCAGCAAGATACCTTTGGTGCTTACGACCAAAGTTAAACATTTGCGCAGCCTGCTGTTTAGACAGCCAGATGGAGTTGAACGTGTAGTTANAAGAGTCTATCTAGCAATCATTGCTAAGTTGTCCCAAATCAGCGCAATGCAATTACTGTAGTGGATTATGGATGTTAACCGTTGCGTCCACGTGGGGCTTAGTNTATATTTTCAAATATTTCTATTATAGGCGATTTGAAATACAAAATGTTATTAATCTAAACATGTGCCATACGCCAGGAGATTAACAAGTCCAGACATCAGAAAGGTTTATGCATGCGTATTTCGGCCAGTAAAAGCCCAATGCGCACGCTTTACAAGCATATTTCACTTAAGCTCATGGTGAAGTTTATCAATTTGCGCTAATGAAAGAAAACTTTCATCGCGGCGCACATGCTTTCACCGGCCTCATGTTTGCTCCGGTAATAATGTTTTGATAACTGAACGATAGGTTTGATTCTGATTTCCTGCACATTTTTGACATTTGCATTTCATTACAGCATCTCTAAACGATCGCCGTCTATTGAATGACAATGATTTACGACCCAATTCCTTTTGTTAAGCTCATTCAAAAAATTTTAGTTGGAAACTACGAGCCTATGGTGGGTATTTGCGGGAAAATATTTATAATTAGTTTGCACAATCTGCAAATGCTGTTCATGTGGTGAATTAAATATAAATTTTCAGAATGTCTAGCCCCCTGCACAAACATGAAGGCCTCCAATGGAAGACTTTCTGGCGACGGTTTTGCTCAGGCCCGCAGAGATGGGGGACATTAGGGGGCAGTTACCCCCATACCTTTTTTGTGCCCCCCAATTTTGTTACGATCAGAAAAATTTGTTCTAAACATATGATAAAAACAAAAATCTTTCCCCCCTAAAAATGTATTTTGTCACCCAAACCTTAAAACCTGGCTACGGGCCTGATTCTGCCAATATTGTGTCTGCAATTAGATTATTTCGTTTTGAAGGCCATTCAACCTCGAGATGTAGCATAACGTCGAAAACCTTTTTTATAATTCACTATTAAGGAGCCCCTGTAACCATATGGGGGGAACAGAGTTGGGCTGCTACGGCACTGTCAGAAGAGGTTAGGGGAGTATGTCCGATGGTTTTCATTGACAGAAAATGTGCAAATTGACTAACGGTTGGTACGGATTTCTCTAAGTTCGAGTGGGCACTCACTCATTAACAACTGGTAGAGGTTTTTCTCTGATCTGCTCTTCCGTGCCATCAAACTTTGTGGTGTCACCAACATGACATGAACAAATGACAAGCAGGTTGTCCGTAATGCGTTTTCGTACACGTGACATGCACTGACCAATGGGCGGAGAGTAAAGCAACGGATTCAATGCACTGTTTATTGGAAGAAGAAATCCAGCGCTTGCAATGTATGCATTGGGGCATAAAGACACTTCTGCAACACTCAAGAAGGCCATGATGCAAACTGGAATCCAACAGAAGGAGTCAGTCAGCAAAAATTCTAGAAATATTTTTCTGCATATTTTGATTTGAATTTTGCTTAGTAGATGTGGAAAAGTTCGTAGCAGTGGCTTTCTTGTAAACACCTACATAGACGACTACCGTATACGTGAAGAGTATAAAGTTAAATGTTATGAGAAAAGTGGAATATACCCAAGCACTTTCACGGGTAGAAGCATAGAAACGTGGCATGCAAACACTTGTTTGAGAATAAAACCCAAACTCTGCTCCGATTTTATTGTATCTGAAAGTATCTAAAATTGCCTTTTTGAATTTGAACCACGACTGCAGGGTGGAATTTGAGCCAGAAACTTGATTCGCTATGGTGATGACGTCAAGCTTGGAAATCGTATCAGTTCGGAAGAAATGGTTGGGAAACCAGACTTGAGACACAAAATAACCAGATCTTAATGGAATCCATGGAAGAAAAGCAAATATTAAAGCAAAAAAACAACATAAAACTTCAACGAGAGGGATCCATTTGAATTTCAAGGTGCGGGTCATGAATGGTTTGTAAATTGAAACGAGTCGGAACGTCGACATGGATGCCATTAGGAAAGCTGATGCTTCTGATGATAAAACTGTAACTGTGCCAAGTATCGAGCAACGGTTGCTTGATCTCTATTCTTTATCAACGAAACAGTAATGTCCTGAATAATTCACACCTTGACAGACAACTCCTAACAAATACATTACACACCCATCAAGAAGTCGGAAATGCTAAGATTGAAAATGAAGAATCTGTTTGCTAGTTTCACGAACCTATTGTTTTTGTTAACAGAAGTATTGCTTTTATCGTCAAAAACTTCCATCAATGTTAGAATATTTGTGACCAGATTTCCAGTTAAAGCCACAAAACCCATGATCCAAAACAATGAGCGAAGAACAGGATTGCCTGTCATTTCATATATATCTGAAAATAGAGTTTTACATTCATCTAAACCTGTATCGCGGTCTTTTATACCATTTTGAACAAACTTTTTATCGATCGATATTGGTTTACCACTTTCGCAGTAAAATATTTTCTCTCGGCTTACATCTTCACCTTGGTTGCAGTCATTAATTGCATCACAAACAAACTGATTGCTAATGGAAATGGCATCACCAGCTGCTGTGCAGTTGAATCGTTTGTTTAGACAATCAGTAATTGCTTCGTCAGAATGATCGTCACAAAGGAATATGCCGTCACAGTGGTAACGTTTGTCGATGCTGACCATTCCTTTACTTTTGCATGGAAAACTCATCGTGCAGTTTACTTCCACTTTTCGATTGCAGCTGTCTGAATCAAAGATGACCCTGTTGATGTATCCATCACATACACGGTTTCCTCTTAGATTCATCCAACTGCGGCTCTCCTTCCCACACTTATCATCACAAAACCATGGTCGAGGATCACATTGTGACTCGCATTCGTCTTTCATGTCACTGCACTCTGGTCTGTTGTCGCATCGTGTAGCGATGACATCGATGAAGTAGCTAATATGTGTTAAATGTCTGTCCGAACATTGTATAAAAGCACTGGATTGCTGCTCGTAGCGACAAAACCTTCGGTTTATTTGATCTTTGCATTCAATTGAAAAATTGCACAGAACCTTATCCATAGCCACACATTTGGTGGAACTATTGCAATGCATCTCGCCTAGGGGACATCTTGACCTCTGATCACCAACCAATATTTGTGCAATTGATTGATTGGAACACAAAAGTTCATCAGAGCCATCAAAACAGTCAATATTTCTGTCACAAACCTGTTTTGGTGAGATAATGAGTTTTTCATCCAAGCATAAAAAACATCGGAACTCGCCATCTACGAAACATAGATCTGAACCATGTGCGTACTGAGACGTCGAATCGTGAAGATTTTTCTGCGGTAAAAGACAAGTGCTTTCTCTTCACTTTCCTGAACATCGGAAACCAAAGTTTTGCTGTTGTTCGTCAGTTCCATCTTTACATTGCATCTTTGTGTCGCAATAATGAGCATTGTCGATGACGTGTCCGTTCTCACATTGAAAGATCTCTCCCAGACATTTTCAACACAGAGATGAAATGCAAATCCATTTGGTTGATAAATTCAGATGATTGAAGGATGGGTTGTTCATGTGGCAGATTGTGATATTTTTATTTGAATTTTGCAGCAAAAACATTTTACTTTCATTTGTTGAACATCGATTAATTATAACCTGGCAATTTTCGTACTTAACTTGAATTGTTTTGCATGGTTCGTCACTGCGGCTTGTATCGCAATCATTTCTTGCGTCACCGATCCAAATGTTGGGAATGCATTTTCCAGATGAGGTACAGTTTTCATTACCTGGAATGCATCCACACTTATGACCTTGGGTCGCACAGCATATAAACTCGTCATATCCACCTGTCATGTCTACTTTTCCATCGTTTACTTTCGACCTTTCAACGCACTCATCATTTCTACAATAAAGGTTTATGTTTTTTGTGTTTAAACAAATATTTTCATCCGACCAATCACCGCACTCGGTTAAACCATTGCATACCCACGATTGTTCCGCGCACCCCCCACAGTGCACAACCATCATCAGACTTGTAACAGTCACATTCGAACGGTCTGTTCAAAGGACAATCGCACATTTCCTCGTCACTGTTGTCTTCACAGTTCCTGAAACCATCGCATGTAAACGCTGATGGTGCAACGTTTCGCAAACATGTCGGTGAAGGTTTGAAATCTGCGTAATCAACATTTTTTCAAAACATTGACATTAAACACATTACAAATGAGTCAAATAGAAAACGCTGGTAAAAATGAAATGCGAAACAGCGAAACATTTTATGAAAAAAAACACATTTTCATTTTTCATGCTTCACCCATAACATTTTGATATGAGATAAAGGTAACAACTGCATTGCCAGGATTATTTCAGTTGAATAATTCCGAATCCGAAATCAGAATTTCCCATCGTGTCATATTTTCAAGATGATGCATTTTTTAAAACTAAACTATTTGGGGGCCAAAGCCTGCGTTTAAAAAAACATTACTCCACTCAGGTTCCTGCATATAGAAATACAATGGGAAGTACTGGTCCAGTGGCTAAATGTTGGATTGGACGAAACACGTTGCGCAAGTTAAAGCTTAAGATATTCACAACTGGCACGAACTCAACGTTCAACGTGGAAGGTCAAACTCACCAACAGCTTCAACTCTTCTTTCTATAAATGACATAAATAGCACGAGAATCAATAACGTCAAATGGGTTCGCAAACATCTTTGTTGGCATGGCCACAGGAAGACGCTTTCCATTCACTGCAAAGTAGTTTTAAGACTGGAAACCCTTTGTTGTTTCCAGCAACCTCTGAAAGCTCGGTTGGCTCCACAAAAAGGCCAGAACAAGCCCAGTCTATTTACTTCAGATATGAGCGGAATCACATTTTTAACTCTGGCACCGCTCCTGCTTCTGGCTTTCAGACTCTTGCTCCGACTCTGAAAAATTCTGAAACATCAACTTCGACTCCTGTTAACACTCCGAAAACTGCCAAGTTGCTCATATCAAAAAGATTGTGTCTGTTGTGCCCCATGAAGCAAATTATAGGCTATACCGTGGCTATTTTGCCTTTGATCGAACACAAATGGTTGAAGGAGTTACGTGACAAGCACAATATAGAGAGACACAACGCTGTGAGGTTCAGAGTTATGGAATAGCCTATGCTTTACACAAAGTAGACAAGAAAGCTACCAAAAGCTTGCCCGCACTTATATTAGACCGTACGGTCAGCTATGTAGGTCATGTATTCCAAACTTGTCATGTGTGTTGAACTTGTCATGTGATCACTTCAAACAATTGTGTGCAGCTACTAATGAAATAACTTCAGAACATTTTTTTGACTCATGAGGCAAAATAGACACTGCTTATGAAATATATACACCTTTAAAACTATTGGTTATACTGTAATTTAAGTTATGAAGTGTTAACCGATGAAACACTACTTGAGTTGGTCAAGCTTAAAATTAACCAGATATATAACAATTATTTGAATGAGCGTTAATTTTCAATTTTTACAATAGACTCATTCTAAATATCCAAGGTCAGGAGCTGATCGCCTGTTTACAAATATTGAATTGTACTTTAACCATATGCTCAGATATAACTCTGAACTATGACAGTGCCAAACTAAGCCATTAAAATGAATGTACAAGCAATTCATACAAAAAAGTTAAAAAGATGAACATTACACCTAACTTACAATCTCTGTCAAATTTAACGTAGGAAATAGAGCTGCAAAAGAAGTAAATGTTATCTTTAAACTGCAACTACCAGGACAAACATCCAACTTTGTTCAGGATGGCTCCAAAATGTGAGCAGAGGTTGGCCTATGCAAGCGGTGGCTAGACTAGAAATCTGCACAATGCAAATACATTTTCTACTCTACTACTGCACATTATTCTTACATGTCAAATCCTATCACTATGAGTCATTTCCGCACACTGTTACGTCTTTGTAGTCTGTTTTGTTGACCGTTGTTTTTTGTCATGTTTCTTGTGCTTTTACCCACATCATTAGCCCGGCGTTGTCATGGTTACGGCAAGGATTTCTGAATTCCTGAACTGCATTGTCACATACACGCTGTATTTTGCATAGGCACTGACTTCAAAACGCAGTGCCACATTTTTGTGATATATGACGATATTGGATAGAAAACACGTCTCAATTACTGTAATTCCATTCTGTTTGACAACAACAAGCATCGTTACAGCAATTTTCATGCGACCTTTAAAGATTTTGATTGGTTCCTACGCAGAGCTCAATGTTGACTCCCGCTCCTGCTCCTACGCCGGCTCGAACCTAAAATATCGACTCCGACTCCTGCTCAGTGGCGTAACGAGGGGGGGCAAGGGGGGACATCTGTTCCCCGGCGCAGCACTTTGGGGGCGCCAAATTGAGGTCGGAATGTTACGTGTTAATTACGAAGTGTCAAATGTAGAGCGGATGCTAATAATTACAATTAACAAAATGTCGACGGTTATTGCGAAATCTAATCAAGATCACCAAGGTTCGCAAAGTGAGAAACTGTGAACCTTAGTGACGTTTCAAGGCGGTCTCTCTGTCTCCAGCGATAAGCGCCCGCTTGTGGTTTGACTCACGGCTGCGTCATAATGTTTTCAGAAAGTCAGAGTTGCGAACTTTCCGACTTTATCATTTTATAGTTGCGTCGCAGTGGGACGGGCAGCCAGCGTTCACAGTGCATGCAGAATGGTATATTGCGCACGCTTTCAGAGCAGCTATAAAACTTACACAATGTTGTTACCATGGATGTGCAGATGGGGATGAACGAGGCGACTGTCCCGGACAGCCAAGGCAGTGGGTCATCCAAAGAGTGAAATTACAAAAAGTGCATTTATCAAAATCTTGTAACTAGACGAGGGGTGCAAAATTTTCTGTCAATGTTAGTAGCGCGTAGAAATACAAGTATAAGATTTGCTATACCGCATTCATATGCATTAAGTATAAAATATCCNAAAAAAACGTTCGCGCCCTCCACGTTTTTGGTCGCGCGGCGCGAGTGCGCGACCGCATTTTTGCACCCCCTAACTCGACGCTTCTTATTGGTTGTTAAAACGTGCTGTATGGATCTGGTGGGAACTTGCCTGAGGGGGCATGCAAATGTATGTTAAGTGACCTGAGAGAGAGATGAAGCACTGCCATCATTACCTTCATCTGTTTTTACTGAACAAGACATCCTTAGCAATTTGTTTGTAGTTCAGAAAAATATAAAGGGCGGCAATGCATCAAATTGCATGGTTGTACTATACTTTTTTCAGATAGAATTTCTTAGAGAAACAAGAGACAACTCTTTCTCCTAACATCCCGTAACTGCTATCTTCCTTTAGTGGGCCTATCTGATACGTACTTGCATGAACAAATGCAACATCTAATTCCTCAATGTACAGCTTGCACATGAGTGACAGAAATTTGCTTGCAAACGGATGTCTCAAGCCCGCAGAATAAAACAAATTATTAAAAACCTGACACATTAAAAACAAAAAATACTCTTTGAATTCATTTTAATTCAATTTGTCAAAACTTGTTTATTTGTCAAAACTAGGTTTTACTTCTTTCAAATGCTTGTATTTTTCACATTCCTCAATACTAGAATTTGGTGGGGGACATGCAATCAAGCAGTTGCTTCGGGAATCAGCAGATCTATCTGCATGTCCCTGATTGTTATGACTGCAGATCTGATGTTTAGGAAAATTTTTGAGCTTTTATGGTTTGACAAAATTCATGTTGAAATGGATTTGGTGTGGTTGTGAAGGAGGTTATGATGATTTTTGTTTGTGGGATATTTAAATAAATGCTGAATACTTCTGCAAAATTCTAATTGTAGCTGTGTAACAACGTTGAGTATACTAGTTATTGTGAACGTTTCAGTTACTGCTACATGTGCTTGGCCTAGAAAACTGGGCATTTCCCTGGACATGATTGTCGAAATTCAGGCGACACAATTGCTAACCTGGAACTTCGCACGGAGCATCACTGACCTTAGATATTTCTTAGATTAGTGGATGTGACACATTTCATTTAAAGCAGTTTTTTGAAGTAGTAATCCACAAATTTACAGCAAAGGCAAAAACATTTTTTCTTTGAAGTTAGATAATTATGGATAAAGCATTAAATCGCAGCATTTCTTTTAATTTCTGTCAACTTTAAAGGTGTTATATCCAAGAAAATGCTTTGGGATTTAGCAATTTTATGTTTGTCCAGCAGTTTTGTATAAAATCATTTGCCTTCAGTTTTTCATATGCATTCTTCTGTCTGTTCTTCTCTTTTATGTATTCGTGAAGCGTGAGTCCCTCAGTCAGTTCTTTATAATGTTTTATTACAAAACTCTGAGAGTGCATGCTCCAGAAACCGCTAGTTCCTGTAGCTCGCATCAGCGGTGATTGTAACCAGATCTGATCACAGAGTGGAAAAAGCAGCTGCGTTGGATTCGGCATCTTCAAAAGGCTCTGACAAACCCGTGGTTTAGAAAACAAGGTTTAGCTCTGGCCAATATTATCCTGTGTGATCAGAAGATTTTTGTGCCCAAAAATTTGTCATTAAAAATCATGCTTATTTATACAGATGATCAGGGAACTTTTTGGTTAGTTTTTGCATTTTATCTCACTAGTAGCTACAACTCGAGAATGTATTACCGCAATTTGAAGTGTCGTAACAAAATGGTTTGAATGTTCAATCATGACCAAAATTTCAGAGGGAACAGCTTCACGCGAAACGATTAGATTTTTAATTCTACGGTAGTTAATGATTTCCAAGATTCACAGGTCCTGACGTCATTTCTGAGACGTCACAATAGCAGGAAGTTTTCAGGTGGGTCCAGGAACAACTTTATGCAGGCGATTGCAGGGCCGAGTCAGCTTTCAACGCCCCTTTATTCCAAACTCCTTCTTCGCATCTATGCTGCCATGAACGGGCTGCTGGGTGGGGGCGCCAAAATTGAGTTTGCCTTCGGGAGCAGGAAACCCTAGGTACGCCACTGCTCCTGCTCCGGCGTAAACTCCATCAAGAATTCACTCCGGTACGCCGGGTCGGTGATCACCCCTGATTTGATTACGTCAACCGGCCTTTGGTCAGCGTATGGGCCGCTTTCTTGTGGGTGCAGCGAACAGGATTTGCCTTGAACCTGGGATCTCTTCTTTAATCCAGTGGTCTTCAACAGGGGCGAAATCACACCCCAGAGAACGAGTTTTTGCATTATGGGGGCGATTTGGTGACTTGCCAGATTTGGGGGGCGATTTCGGTTTCTAAGGTGACGATTTCGTAGGTCAAAAAGTATAGTAAAATTTTGAATTTAAGCAAAAAATAAGAACAATATTTGCTACTTTTGAATCAAGCCATTGGATGCATTTTCGTCTCCATGGTTCGTAACAAAGGTTACAAAGCACTTGATATCGGACTGTTGACATGACAATCAAGCTACCATCATTTCGTGTAACGCTTCACTGCACTGACTATCCAATTGGCCCCGGAGAGTGACATTGGTTGAGTGTCAAGCCCTGCGGCTTTGACCAAGATTCTGAATTTGCAGGTATTTTGTTAAGTCAAATGTTCACATAAGAAAAGTATGGAAAATGTTGCACTGAACAGTTTGCTAGGTTCGTTAACACAATCTTTGCATGAGCAGCGTCATAAGAGAGACATCAAACAATCACATTTGCCAGCCTATATACATCAGCACGAGCAAATTCTATGATTTTTCTCGTATGTGCAGTATGCGCTTATTCGTTTTATTATTTTTCTATTGGTTGAAAGCGACAGATACTTATACAGCTATCGAAAAATATCCCATTGACCAGACTACATTTTTTCAGCCTTGAAGATATTACAAACGTCCCCACATAATCATAACAATGCTACCACTAAATCATCGCATCGATTATCGCGGTGATTGGAAACATTAATCGCAAGTTGCCATTACGTTCAGCCTAACTATTTTTCGTCGTGGCCTGTGAGAAATCTCTTCAATCGTATTTGTTATCGATAGCAAAATTGCCGTAAAACCAATCTTCGTAGCCTTCGGTGGAGCATTACCAAAATATTGTTTCGTAGGCAAAAATCGTCACAGTCCGCTATGATGTGTTTTATCATCTTTGGTTCGTAATTTTGAGTGAAGCAATGTAGCTAAGTGCGTTCTATTGTAAAAGTGTTAGAAATATAACTGTTGCGAGACGATTTACGTAGAAATTAATGGCTAGTAAAATTAATTACAGCTAGCTGTAACTGCTAAAACATGCTCATTATGTTTTTCAATCAATTGGAGTCTTTTGCTGCGCTTGTGGATATAGCTATGCATGCTTTACTATGTTCATCTAACTTATGACAGAATAGGCCTACAACAGAACAGTAGGCTAGGAAAGGGTTAACTTAGACTGGTGAGTAAGTCCAACCATTCTCCATATTGGCTACATTGAGGAATCAAAAATTGTTTTCGCCGCCGCTTTTTTGAGGCTTGCTGAATAATCATTTTCTTGTGGAGATCACGCCGAATGTCTGATTGCGTAGAATGTTGGTAAGCTGCTTTTTGCAAGGTAACTAACATAAGCGAATGCAATGCCACTATCCAGGAACGCAGGGCTGCAACCAGCTAAAATTTTCTGGAAAGGGCAGAATGTTTGTAACTTATTGTTGAATCCTACAACTAAAAAAACAATTTTTGGTGCTTTCACAATGTTTTTGAAAATTTCGGTAGGAAATTTCCTGGTTGCCCCCGTCCTGTTTGTGCGCTAAACGTATTTACGCTTGTATATAGCCGCTTCATCGCTCTTTCAAAGAAAAAGTATGGAAAACATCCTCTTACCTGGGTTTTCTTGTTCTGAGCAAAATCGTGTTTCAGCAAAAGTTTGAAACGCTGCAGGTTTAATACTAGTCAAGCTTCAATACCAAAACCTAAGTGAAAAGTGTTGCTTTCAAGTTAAGCGGTATTATGCTCAACACAGTGCAAATGCGCATATCGTTGGTGTCAGCAGAAGTATTGTGCGAATCACACAAAACACGTCCTTCTGCACAGCGTCTCGCATCATTGTTACTTTCTACCACACTTCATTTATTTGTTATATACTGTAATTAATGTATACCCCCAGTCAAGGCGTCTTCTGCTGAAGTTCGCTGTGACTCAATAATCGCAGTATCTACATGGATTGGAACACATCCGTAATCTTTCCAACCTCGGGGATACCTATTCCTAAAGATATTGACTTGGAGACCCTTGTCTGCGCAACCTACATAGGAGGGACATGATGAAAGATCATACACTATTGTGATAAGGCCAATAAGTCAAAGAAACCTTTTTTACGAAAGCACAACGCAAGTGCTTAGTAGGATACCGAAGAAATTTACTCGGAAAAGTATAACACAAATGTTTAGTCATTTGTGTTATGTGACCTCTGTTCTTGTCTCTTTGAAACAAGCTCATCAGTACAAGGGTTAATATTGCCTAAAGCAATTCTTATGTTATTTGCAACTCGAAGGCAAAAGCGGTACAAGAATAAAGTCAACTATATGCGGCTATCACTGATACAATCGAAAAAAAATACAAACAAGGACGCTGTATAAGGGTTGCCAGATGGCCGGTATTTCACCGGCCTGACCGGTATTCTACTGCTAATTTAGTAGAGGCCCGTGAAAACCGGTATATAATCAATGCCCGAAGCCGGTATTTTGAAAATAGATAATATGCCGTAACTTTGAAAAGAACAAACGCCAAATTTCTCAAATTGTAATGACTCTAGTAGTGAATCTTGTCAGTTTCTTCAGGGAACTTTATTTGCTGCTGTTAACGCAATCCTTGGTGTGATTTCACGTCACACACACACCGAAATGTAATGAGCCAGCCAAGATACGAGCAATTTAATTGTACCTTGACAATACTCATTGTCTCTGTTTTCCCTGTGCGGCTGAGGAAATTACGACACAGTTTAAATCTGTCACTGTTGTCAAAATGCCCGGTATTTTCACAAAACGCATCTGGCAACCCTAACGCTGTAGGCACCTGTGACGTAAAGCTATGTCATTAGCGGTGGTCGTTGCTGTTTGCGCAGCTAAGGATTGAAGAAAGTAGTTTGGCAATCCTTCTGAGGCCACTGTATTTTTCACTGGAGGCCCCGAATGTCCTACCAAAAAGACTACATGTGTCGACCATTCATCTTGACAGCAGTTTTACCAACTTCAAAAGGCTTCAAACACCGCGCAATGTGACATGGTACAAGGACCAAGAAAAGCGAACCTCAAAATCATGGACGTCCGCAGGAGGGGGGGGACAAGACGGGCATTTCCCCCCCTGGAAATAGGGCCTAAGAACCAAACTTTTCTAGAAATTATGAAGTCAGCAGCTCCATTTTGATTAACTGATTTAATTCTTGCAATGACAGCTTATTTGCCGGTAAGACACACACTGCACAAGAGCCAGGTTCACGGTCATGGTGTCATGCAGTAGTAACCTTGCAGTTCACTAACGCTCCATTGCGTCGCCGAACTTGGAGCAAATTCTTCTTCTGTTGGTCTTTATTGCGTAACAATAACATGGTTCACTTCAAGTTAGGATACTAGGCGTTTTGCCGCATATTGCTGCTTGCTATTGAACGCAGATATCTTGGCAGATAAGGTAGCGAGACAGTGACTGCTGATAGCGGTAAGGCACGTAGTTTTGTACTGTGTGAAAAGAAGCCAGAGTGAATCTATAGCAATGCAACCACAAGTTTGAAATATCCATTGCCATGCAGTGTGAGGCTGAGTGTGACCAATGTGCCGGAGTGATTAACTTA
>JGI24021J15306_10003157_pt1 | contig 18408 bp, 10 predicted proteins | sample Ectturendosymbi1_FD_15306 | JGI IMG/M metagenome (IMG submission 15306)
TTGTATCGTTTGCTTTGGCCGTAGTATTTATTATAAGGCTATTTAGCACTTCCGCTTTTCGTGTACCATATTAATGTTTTTATGCTTGAATATTGTTGCAGATTTGAGTTTTAATGAATCAAACATCTTACCATGCACATCTTGGATTTACGAAGGAGTAGAAGTCTCTGCCGTTACAGAGGTCGTGCAAGAAACAACTAATTTGCGGTTTCTCTACAAAGTCACACTAAGCTTTGTAGCAGAAAATAAAGTTTCTAGAAGAGAAAATAGTTCATACCAGTTCAATGTTCAATTAAATGACAAAAGAATATTCTATTTGGCATGTCACACAGTTTGTAGCGATTGAAATCACTGAATTACGTTTTTCACATCTGAAATGCATCCCGGTTTGTTAGTTTTCCGTCTTCTGACTTGTACAAAAATGAAAAACATCTCTGTATGGTTTTTCAGCTCTTGGTAGTTATGAATTGCCTGCTGAGTGCTACAAAACTTCAAATGAAGTTTCGTTAAAATGTTTTGACAAAGATTCAAACATTTTGCAGTTTAACATGGTTTGTCACCGTTCGTGGTTGAAACCATTCTCCATTTCTTTCATATTCTATGGAATGATGATTGGATCTATCATTGCAGGATATGTTACTGACAGGTAAAATGTGCAGGCCAAGTGTTTTGAACGTTCTGTGCACACGATGAAAAACGGATATAACTCGAACTAACTTCGTGCTTTTATTTCAACAAAAATACCATTTTCGATCAATGGTTTGACACTAGGAACACATGTTCACTGAGAATATCCTAGTTCACTTGGCAGAAACGTCGCAAAAATCAATCGAACTGAAACCAAAAGCAACTTGCCAAAATAACAGTAGAAGGGTGAGTAGTACAGTATTTAGAACCGAAAGTCCCACAAATATACATATGAAAATCAATGCAGCGACACAGTGGCTCATTAAGGATCAGAGTTGCCCTAAGCACTGATGAACCTGGTGACCCCTTCCTTTCCACACTGAGCCAGTCTGCAATATTATAGTTGCTGATCTGTCTGACCACATATAAAATTTAAGTTGCTGCAAACCAAAATACATCTATTTCACCAACTAACCAAAGTTTCAATATTCAAAGGCAATTTCCTACATTTCAGCTTTGCAATCGCTCATTACTTACTTGACAATAATTCTAATAATACTTTTCGTTTGTAATATACAAATTGAGTCGATTCTTTCCTGAAGAATAACTAACCTGTTTGGATTTGTGCACGTTTGCTTTGACAGAATGATTTCTGTATTTACCCCTTTAAGTCCCGGTCGGGTCACTTTTTTGACCCGACTTTGCAACTTTTTGCAATTCCATAACTCACGAGCCGATTCAGCCAGAGTGGTGTCCAAACCATGCACGGATTCGACAAGTCTTCTAATTTACTTTTAAAAAAACATATTTTTCATTATGGGGTTTGGTCCTCTCGGTGGATGATGTCATAATGTGGGTATGCCCTCGCAATTTCGTAACAGAGATTATCTGGCCCTGTGCGCCAACCCGACGGGCCATTTTTATGACTCAATTTTTTTTTTACGCTAGGCCATTATTCGAACCATTCGAGCCCTTGATTGGCTTTCTGCGTATCTGGAGCCAAAATTAAGGCTCAAAAGTCAAAAAATTGGGCAAACATTCTACTCCCTCAAACGCCGACCTGGGTATATTATGCCCGTATTACATTTGGTCATAATTCGCCAGCAGATTGAGCTAGAGAACTGTTCAAACCCTCTAAAGATGTGAAAAGTCTTGTAGCCTGCAATAAAAAATTGTTTCAGTTTTTGGATGTGACGTTTTTGTTTGTTAACATGATTGGAGTATGCCTATGCATATCCAGTATACAGTGTGATGACGTCATCGCCCCTGGGAGTGACCAAAAGAGCTGATTTTGTGGCTCAGTGTTTTGTTGGATTCCAGGCTATCTTACGAGTCTTCAGAGCCCTTGATAGACTTTCAAGTTTTTCTGGTTCCAAAATTATGGCCAAATTTCCGGAAATGAATGAAAGAAATCCAGCAATTTCCTCCGGAAATTCTTGAAATGTTTGCAGTTTTTTTGGCATGACTGCATACCTAAAGTCTTTAGGTGATATGAAATAGGCATTAGGCATCTGCCCTATACACACACACACTGTATTCTCAAGTACTCCCTCTGTGCCAAATACACTTTGATATTCAGTTTGTATTGATCTTATATTTAATCATTAAAATTCCCTTCTCATGTAACCTTGCCCTTCAAACTCTAACCGTCGATATGAATCACCATTCCCAGAACAAGCGTGACACTGCACAAAATCGGTGACAAACATGCGTCACGGTTAACAGAGTTCGTTAATTGTTTAGGAGTGCAAATATTTTGCAAAGCGCATTAATTTAATTGATTTTTAATACATTTCTAAATGTTGTATGGATTCATTTTTGGCCTTGTTGCCTTAGTCGTGTGCTATGCTTAGTCTGCATAATGGTGAATATTCTACTGGCAGTGACTGAAAAATGACAAAAATATCGACGTCACCCTGAACGACTAAAAAACTCTTTTTTATGCTCAAGCAAANGATTTGAAAGAAGAATATTGCTGAGATTTTAGTGTTTTTAAAAATTNGTAGAGCTCATTCATACCATAATATTTTTTGCAGGTTTGGAAGAAAACCTTGTTTCTTGCTCTTCACTTTCTGGCAATTCATTTTTGGTATGATGCTCAGTTTTACTTCTAATGCCACATTTTATGCAGTGATGCTTGGTCTCTGTGGAATAGGCCACCTTCTTAATTACAAGATTGCAACGGTTATAGGTAAGCTTCAGCAAATAGACATTCATCTGTGACAACTTTATACCTGTCAGAACTCATTTAAGAGAAACAAATCTGCTAGTTTTGGTTATTGCTGAATTTAAGCGAAATAAAATTTCCAAACTCATCAAAACATTTCATTGGTGAGTCTTCCATATTTCTTGTGCATCAGAACGCAAAACTACTGCTTTGATAAATATGAGGGCAGGCATGTCAAAGTGATATGAAAAATGAAATATTTGCTTTGAAACGCGTTCGCAACTCTTTGGCTGTTATTTTGTTTGTAATACAGGATCATATTGATTTTCTGTATATTATACACCGCTAACGTTCTGAAGAAGTCTACACAACATACAAAGCAGTCATTGGCTATACAGTACAATGCACATTTTCTCACCAAACTTTACAGATTTTTGTTGTAAAAGTTCTTTACTTCTAAAGAATGATGATTGGCCATTGCCCTCATGTTTTTCCAAAATCAGCTCAATGCTGTATTTGGCGAAATGCGCAGCAACGCATATTTAAAACTCTGGTCTGATACATGATTTGAAATAAAAGTATCGAACATTTATCTTAACCATGTCTGACTTTCAAGATGTTTTATGCAAAGTTTGACAAACCAAGGGGAGGGGACCATCAGTTTAAGGGGGAAAAAAAGTTAGTTTATATTTAATTTAGAAAGCCGAAGTAATAAGGTTAAAACCGAATAGTAATGTTTAACACCTTCACGTCCAAATAAAACGAAGAAGAGCTTACGCACACTTGGCCCTAAGAGGGAAACACTCATAGATGAAAGAGCACGAGTGAAGATATCTGATGCTAGCGAAAAGCACAAGCCTACAGTATATGGCGCCAACACAGTTGCTGTGATGTGTAGCAACACTACATGATGCTGGGACACTGCAACGCCCAAGTCGACCTGTAGACCTATACACATATAATATGCGGGGGAGTGGAGGCTGCGAACGTCCAGGTGTTATTAACTTTTGTTTAATATGGCATTTTCCAGCTCAGTCAGATATGGAATTATTGGACCAGAGCAAAGGAAAGAAAACAGAATGCATTCAAGGAAAAATAAATATGTTTAGTTAGGTAATATTTATTGCCGAAAATTATAAAATGTTCAGGCATAGAGAAGGGAAATATATTTTATAGAATGCTGCACTGACAAACATAATATATGTCAATGTGTAAGGAGAATTATAATAGGTAGCTGAGGCGTAACGCCGATTATAAGACCTTTTCGGTTTGGGCATGTCGAAACTATTCTAAATAAAAGAGGTAGTTGAAATAAAATGTCATGTCTTAGAGGTTTCAATCTGCATCATGGCGAAATCGCCAAACATCAAAGTATGTGACAGCAAATGCCAAACATGAAGAGTTTTGGGTTAGTGCTCTATATTCGCAAATTGTACCCATCATCCAAATTATGTATTTTTTAATTTCATCAAAGTTTTTCTGAAACCTCTGGTATTTATGTTTGCCTTTCAACTATATCTTATATTTGGCATTTGTACATGCTACATTTGAAAACCTCTTATATTCGAGGTCTTCTCCATGTCAACTCTAAATTTGACAGTATATCATTCCAGCAAATGCATTTCACTTCCCCATGTCACAAAGTGTCGCATTGGGCATCTCTTCTAGTTGGAACCTCTTTTACTTGGTGCTGTGAGTAACAACCTTTGTCTGTTTTTATAGGTTCTGAAATGTTGCCAATACATGTTCGGCCATTCTCTTACTTTCTGCTTGCTATGGGTTATTCAGTCGGATATGCTTTGTCATCTCCAATATCTTATTTCCTCCGAAACTGGAGATGGTTTCTCCGTGCAGTTAACATAATTGGAATATTATACATACCCTACATTTGGTAAGGTTCATTCATGATATATACGTTTGTCACAATCATTTCTCTAATTGGTTTTAGCTAATAGCACATGCAAAGATAGTAATACACATGAAATGAAACGTATCGAGCACTGTGCTGTGAAAGGACGTCACATGTTCTTATTTGGACCAAGATTTTTTATTGGTTGACTTTATATCTTCATCCATTAATTTTCATGTTTGCTTTTCTTCAGAAGAGGGTCGCGGTGCATTTAACCAAGACATAGGCATAGCCAGGTGGAGCAAAGAGGCCATGCGCCCACAAATTTTATATCATACCTTGTTGTTAGTAAAGTGTTTCGAAAGGTGGTGCCCCTAACGAAATACTGCTGCTCGCTTGAAGTAAAAATATTTGGCCCCTCGAAATATATTTGGCACCCCCAAATGTTTGGGCTGGCTACGCCACTGAACCGAGATGATCCGAGAACTTGATGGTCAAGAGCAGTCTTAGATAGTTCTTCTGGCTCCACATCAAAACGGAACCATGCAAGGTCAGAAATATAGTCACGACACCTGGCACCAGGTCCTTGGATGGCTTTCGTTCGTTTTCCAGGGGATATAATAAGAAGGACATGCGTCTTTAATCATTCTTAGAACATTCTGCACACATAGCCCAACCAACGTAGCTGAGATTTATCTATTCAGAGAAGAAGTGGATCGACATTCTGGACTTTACGAAATTCTCAGCTGCGCACTTTGTGGCCAGGTTTCGCATTGTGAACTTGCTTTCGTTGCTTGAATAGCATCCTTTTCCTGTTGGTTCCACCGAGGGGTTGCTGTCATGTCATTATTCGCCACACTTGGTTTTTCAGTCCGCATCCCCGAGAAGCAGATCAAGCTAAAGCTGCTTTGAAAAGATGTCAATCTACTTCATCGTAACCTGTGCATTTTGGCAGGAACAAGGACGACACGCTGACAGCAGATGTCTTTCTTGCATCTTTGTCTGCCATAGCCTCCGACTTTTTCGATAGATCTCCTGGTCCTGCATGTTTGTGTAGGTTCTGGAGGTCATTCCAGATACACGGTACTGACTAACAGGCCGTGATCGATCGACTTTTTGTTCGAACTGATATTCTAGAATTGTATGTTGTCGGGTCTAAACGCCCACACGCAACGCACTAGGGTGCATGGCAGCAACAAGGAATACAAAAATACATGAAAGATTACGAAGATAGATATGCGGCCACAGTAGAAAAACATACCCTCGATGGCGCTAACAATTACTTTAAATGAAACACAAATATACAAATGTGGACTAGTAAATGCCACACGCAGGGATGGCGCCATCACGTGCGATGTCTTCGAAGTAGACCGATTGAAAAATGCATGGGGTAGTGAGAGGCGGCGAAAGACCAACGGTCATTTAGGCAGTAGAACGTCCAACAGTGAAGGAACATGTGCAGAAAATGCAGAAAATGCTGAAACCATGCAGAAATCAATACGTGATGATTCATCCAACGAATTCCTGCACAAGCCTGCTTCTGCACATTTTTTGTTTGTAGAAAGTATGCGTGATGCATAGTGGTTTGTTACGTCAGCATCACCATGCTTTGTTACAACACATTTGCAGCAGGTTTCTTCTATTATCAATACCTCAACATCACAATGTCGGCCTATCACGCACCTCCACACCCTGGCATCATTCCCTAAGTGTGCAATGAAATCCACGATCATTTTTTCGTAAAATTGCCGTGTATTAGCAAGTTTAAACCCCTGTAAGGCACAACTAAGTTCCTTCACGAATTCTGGACACATTGCACTTGAATTTGTGTTGAATACTTGACAGCAGATATTTTGGTATGATCGCTCATGCAGTTATTTCAAAACACGAAAAACATCTGTTATAATGTTAAAATGAACCACTGAAACCTTTTTCAAGAATAAAAATATATAAGCCGTGTTGGTAATAAAACGTGGGCGAAAATTCAGTTGAGAATTAAAAAGGCTTTCGCGATTCGAGAAAGTCGTATATTGTTTCCACTAAAAAAGATTCGTGCAATCAGACTTTATCCCTGACAGCACTTGGAAAATTAATTTGAAAATGTTTTTTTTCAAGCTAAGAAAATTTGGTCAATTTAACACAGTAACAAATGCAAAAATAGAGCAAGCGCTACGGAAGTCATTGTTTTGTTAACATTTGCTGTAGTTGACCCGACATTTTCCAAACTAATAACTGCTTGCGTTAGACATAAAAATTCTCACATTCTAAAACTATTTATTTGCTTTCTTCGGTTTATGGCTGATATTTCTTAAGTTGCCCCTCATTAGCACCATCCTACTGTTGTTCATTTTGAGGATTATTAGAATCATAAATGATTGTCCTGCGTTATGTTCCCTGTAATAATTTTTTTTACACTTTCAACAAGTAGACACGAGTAAGAAGAACATTTGTTTGAATTATTACGCTTCAGATAGGAACCCCCTGCGTTTTGGTTAGCGTCAACAACTTAATAACAGTTTATTTCCCTTGCATACTTCAAGGTTATTAGACGAATCTCCCGCTTGGTTGGTTGCGTCCGGAAAGCTGAAAGAGGCAAAGAGAATCATGCAGAAAATATCCAAGATCAACGGAAATATTGAAGACAATCCAGAAACACTGATAGAGAAGATTGAAGATGGAGAGACACCAGTTGGCACATGGATAATCTGCGTGGAGTTTATGAAGCACTTTTGGCTGGTCATCAGAACATTGGTTATTTGCTTAGCTTGGTATGTTCTGGCAATTCAGGACGCAACTAGAAATAAGGAGAAAAACAACAAGTCACTGGTCATTGATGAGTATTGCACCTCTTTGCAGAGAATAGGCAGCAATTCCACAAAGTGTTATTTTATAGAAAGATGTCAGGTTTGAACGCTCAGGGCTTGATGGTGATCAGCAAGGTTTTTGCTGAAATTATCTGTTACAACAAGGCTAGTAAAATTATGCGAGATTAGAATCACTAGTCGCACATTAAATCTACAAGCTTGTTTCTTGCAGATAGATCTGGTTTGATGTCTTAATCGTTTAAACCAGAGGTTCCCAACCGTTCTCTGACCATGTACCCCTTCAGCTTCTCGACAGATGAGCACGTACCCCCAAAAATTCTTATGACAAAATAGCTGAGCGAAATCTGAAAATCCACATAAGTATTAATGAAACTTATATATATAAGAATATTTGGAAATAAATGCATTTTTCCCCTAAATGTACCCTTCAGATCGGGAAATGTGCCCCCAGGGGTACATGTACCCCAGGTTGGGAACCCTGGTTTAAACAGCTTCGTTTTGAGTTTTTGTGCAATCAGTTTTTGAGCAACTATTGTGCCCAAACAATATTAGAGATGTTAACTGCAATGATTAAATTGTTGGGGAATGCAAAGTAATAGCACTAATGTAAAATCTTATCACCGCATTAATTTTATTTCGTCAATAAAACTAGTCAAACCTATTTGCAAATGCGTTTATGTCGTTGAGAAACAAATATTTTCGCAACGCAGGTTTTCCATGGGCTTCGGATATTACGTATTGTCTCTTGGAAATAATGACTTGGTCGGCAACCGCTTTCTGAACCTATTTTTGTCAAGTCTCACTGACATATTTTCGTCCGTCCTGTACTTCTTTGCTGTTAAGAAATGTGGTCGAAGGGATTCTTACATGCTGTCCGGCACACTCATGGCCTTGTGCATCGCTGTCTTGGGACTTGTGCAAAACGGTAAGACAAATCCTTATTTTAATCTGGTTATGCATTTGAGTTCAACGTCTTCAATCACTATGTTAGTTTTGGTGGTTATAACATAAAAACCAATTTACGAAACTACACTGTGAAGGATGAGGGATGTACTTTTGACTTAGGCTTTTTGGATAATTTTTTTGGGAAATTTATTGGTGCAGCGTGTAGGTAGGCAGCAATTTCTGCAAAAGAAGTGTTGCTTAGTTCGGATATCTGTACTTTGAACGTTTGCACTGATTTATAACTACGCACAATCCAATGCTTTGTCAGACGTTTGTGACAACAAGTAACTGCGTGAAAAGTGAAAAAATCTAATGATAAATTTGCGATGCCAAGTTTCTGTTGATTTTATCGTTTTGCTACATACAAACAGTCTCATGCGTTTCGTTGCGAATCTCTGCTTTCATTGCGGTACCCTATGGCAGAAATTGATTAAAATTTTACATCAGATCAAACTTTTAAAAAATAATCCGTTGGTAATCATTCATGATTTTTATAACAATGTGTTTTGCACTGATGAATATACCTTGAAAAATAATTTCACGCTACATTTTAGACCAGGAAAATTGCTATACTACCTTATCATTAATGATAAGCCAAATATTAATTCCAACATGCTACCCCGATCCACAAACCACACTGCAGTTTGCTTCTGAGGTCACCTGCTGCAGGAGCCTATTGCCATCAATCTTCACTATCAGATATTTTATGCGGCTTTTTGTATGGGTTGCTTGTCACTATTCACTTGATACTAGCTTAGCTAAACAGTTGGCATAAGTGTGTTATGATTTATCCTGGATTTCTGTCGACATGCTTTAAAATGAAGCTCTGATTTTCTGTGAAGTATTCATTCACTGCCAACCTTTCTTCTTACATGAATGAAATGTTCATAACTTAGGATATGAACAAATCTTACAGCATACAAACAAAAATGTTTGCAAAATCTTCATGATTAGTTCGTTTTCAATTTTCTGCCTTTGAAGAAAAACCTTCTGTGATTTAAAGCATTTCCTATTCATAAAAATCCATGATCAAAAATGTCTTTTGCAACATATAATTTTAAACATTAATTTCAGCTCATCAACACCACAAGACCAGGCACGTTAAGGCAAACATACGCGCAATAGGATTTATCCGCAAGGAGTGCGTACTTCTGCAAGTAAATACATGCGAAAGTAAACCTTGGAAAAACACTTGAGGCCATTTGTCTGCATGTTTACCAAATCGTCACGCTGTGCACATCATGTTCTGTGAAACGAAATTGTGAAGTTTCACGAGCATGAAAAATGTTCCCATATTATTTTTTAGACAGTTGTGCAAAGGTTTGTTTGCTGCACTGTTGCATAAGTTCCTTTGGTATATCCAATGTTATGCGTCTCAACATTTAAAACAAGAAAAAAATCTTTGAAGCTTATTTCAATTCTATTTATCGGTGCTTCAGGAAAAACAGATACTTGTTAAGAAACCAACAGTATATATTTTATCGCAGTTATACTTTTCATCAAAGTTGATATTCAATTTAGTTCGTTCAGCCGCAGAAAATACTGCAAACGTATGCTTCCTGAAGACACCTGAGCAAAATTGAACCTGGAGCACAGGATACGAAGTAATGTGTAATTATATCCTGAACCTGGTTCTCGAAATCTCATAATAAGTGTCTTTCAAATGCAGTATAAACCAAAATATAGTTGAAGCTGATTTCCTTTTCCGCTGCAACCAACAAAACTTCGGCCCTTTTGTTGTTAGAGAAATCGTCCTTCCAAATTAAGTTTTTTTTGTTTTAGTTAACGGCAAAGCATCTCTTGCGGTTACACTGGCAGGCAAATTTATGGCCTCTCTTGGATGGGCAGTAATCTCTTTGTACACTTCCGAACTCTTTCCAACGAATGTTCGACAAACCATTGTGTTCTTAGGGAGTGCTTCAGCACGCGTTGGTGGACTTGTCTCTCAGTACGTTCTTCATGCAGGTTAGTATCAATCGGATCGTTCTAATTTCCTTCAATATGACACATGGTCATCACCATAGCTTCTCTCTGACGATATTCATCATGTTCACTGTTGCTAACTTTTGAGGTGATTGCAAGAACAAGGATGACAGTATGCCCTAATTGGATGGGTATTATCTGTTTGTCGATCATTTGCAAAAACGGACGCACATAGCACATGAAGTAAAAGCAAAAAAGTCTGCACAAAGTAAAAAAAAAATATCGCCAGAAACAAAAAAACTTCGCAATTCACCTTCCCATCCTTTTGGATTGACTATTGACAATATGCACAATTCAGTTTTCATTTGAATTTTGAAAAGACTTGAGAAACACTTATTATCCTGATTCCCTCAATGCCTCATTTTTTCTAAGCATACTGTCAAAGAGTCCTCTTGCAATATGCGCATGTTTCAGTGTTTTTTTGGTAAGGAGATTGCTGCAAAGATGCCAGTGCATGCCCAAAGTGTGATAACCATAGCTCGGGGGGAGGTCTTCGATGCTATTTTTGCATAAAAAAGTCTGGCGTTTTGATGGATGAGCAAGCTATGTAACTGCGTCCGATGAAGGAATTCCCAGATAAGACAAGCTTAGTCGACGCGCGTGACTCATAGTTCACCTCCATTGTTCATGCTTAATTCGTAATTAAATTATTTTGCCATTTTGCCTACAGGTACCTTGCGTTCCTGCCACGTTTTTAGCAGGAAAGCATGTTTGTTCTTGAAAAAAATTTTTTTTTCTGATAAAATAATATTTCGAGCTACTGGAGATGAACTTTCTTTGGGGTCAGACGAGCTTGAGAAGTAGCGCTGAGCTGTTGAATAATGCGCAGAGCTACTAATACGCTTTTCTTCAATTTGGCAAATAATACCGAAGTATTCAGTTTTTTCAGTTTACCTGAGCGGGGAAGAATGGAGCATAATCTCAAAGATGGTCTTAGCTGAAAAGAGTTGATGCTGCATACACACCTTTATATTGTCAATTAAAAGATCTATAGGTTTGTGGCAAGCTTGAAGGAACTACATGACACCGGGATCAACCTCAAGAAATTTGCGATGATTCGCACTTGCCTATATTACTCTATCAAAGTGATTTCTCCCCGCAAAGGTGACACAGTCCAATGAACGAGAATATGTATCTAATAGGAACTCGATTTCACGTAAATGCACGCATCTTCAGTTTTGAAACCTGCAAAGAAAAACATACGAGTAAAATCCAAAATGACTAAATAAAGAGCATAGAAAGCAAGTAAACTCATGACTAAATTAATGAANAAATCAAAGCACTTTCACACTCAGCACTTGAAATAAATCAAAGCGCTTAAATTTGTACGTGAAACACTAGATTTTAGATTATGCCCAACTATTGTTTTTTGGCCATAACCTCACAACCGCTAATGCTAGATGGCCAATCAATGGCTTCAAACATGCGGATTTTCGCTTAGATAATGTAAAAGGAAAAGAAAGTAAATTGCCTCTTAAAAGTTTTTCGCAGGTCGAGATGACGACACCGTGACCACCCAAAAACAGACCCACCAAATTTTCAAAACCAAAACTTCCTAATTGTTTCAAATCGAAAGTAAAAGACATTCCGCAGGATTACTGTAGAGGCCACGATTATCTTTCTAGCACAGTCGGTTCGTGAGTTATGGCCAAACATATCCGAACCACAACTGCGGCTCGAGCGTGCTTAAAGGTTTGAAAACTGTAGTTGGAGCCGATATCAAGTGAAATTTGCATTTCTGTTTCTATTTTGTTTTATTACAACAAAGGTGGTGTCTGGAACGTTTTAAGCAGAGCTGGGAAATAAAAGTATGTTTGTCCTTAGAAGATTTGACGACTGCAGTTCTTTTCAAACATTTCCGAAGACAGTTGTTGCGTGATGAACACATCTGTACAACTAAGCAGAGGATATCGGCGAGTTTCTTGTGTAGCGCAAAGTTCAAATTCAAAACCTCAAGCAATTTTCGGAAAACGGAAGAAGGACGACTTTACAAGCGTACCTATTTTGGAATGTTGACTTCTACACATCACTTGCAATGCCCTACTCCGAAAATATCAACGATTGCTTGGTTGAAGAACCATCGTGTTTTGCCTGTTTCTTCGACACTTTCGACATGAACTGATGTAACCGGTGGATGTATCCAGAAAACCGGTGTGAATCAGTTGCTAATTTGGGGCACAGTTGGTGCGCACTAGCTACTCGACTGTAATCTGGATTTAAGGATTTTAAAGTTAGCAACAGTGGACAACCTAAATCGGTCATCACGGAAGCGTGGTCGTTGTCGCAGATCAAATGTCGGCATTGCGATGCGAAAATACCCACAAAGATTGCATAAATAATTATATTTGCAATCTTTGTTGCTCTCCAAATTTATTGAAGTTTTAAATCTTAAAAAAATTTCAATTATGCTGCATTTACTGCGATTCTTGATGCATACAAAAATCAAACATAACAACGGGGGTTCAATGAAAGTGCGTGTTCGTGAGAATTTTTCTTGCGACTTTGTAACTTGCCCATCGCTTTTAAACCTACCAACATTTTCAATGATGTGTCGAGCCATTGGAGCAACGGCGCAAAGCAATTGCTAAAAGACAAAGCTACTTTTCTCTTGTGCCGCTGGTAACGTAAAATAGAGTTTATTTGAACCACCGACTATCAAATATCGAAAAATCAGAGAAATGTTTCCGTGCACAAAACCTGTGAGCTTATTTTGTGCAGTCAGTTTATTCTGGAGCAACCACGCATTGTAGTTGCTAAAACAGAAAGCTGCGTTTGATGTTTTTCTGCAACTCTCAAATCTTTCTGCAACATTCAACTGCCCTGCCACACGGTCAGTGCAGAATAGCAAAAGCGCAAGCAAAGGAAGCAGGCTTGTGCTAAATAGGTCATGATGTTCGCAGCCAGCGCTAATTTTGCCTTGATCCTGATTAACTTTCCCAAAACCGCTGGTTTTGTGAGGAAACGAACATCTGAAATACTCTGGTATCGAATGTATAACACAAGCTCCATTACACTTGTTTCTTTATTGTCTGCTAACGGGCAAAAATGTCATAACAGAGGCACATCATGAGGCATATTGAATTGATAACCAAAAACGTATTATAATGTTATTTCGTCACTGCTGCATAAAGCGCGGTAGAACTTTTGAGTGATTGCAAATTGTTTGCCTGGTTGCACCACAACATCAATTCGTTGGTTAAAATAACAATAGTGCCGAACTTCGTTCAGGTATGTATGAGTAAACAAATATCCACTAAAATCCGAAATAATGTGGTAAAACAGGTTTCAGTTTCATATTTATGAAGATAATTTTGGACCGAATGTTTGCTGCTCTGTATCACTCTTACATTTCACATGATTTCACTTTAGTTTTTATAACTCTTTCTCGGTAAACCTGATCTGTCTATTTTTATTTTGTGAAAAATAAGGCATTCGTGGATTTGATTAACACTTCATATCAAACAGAGCAAGTACTGTATATGTTCAGTTGTTCATGTGTCAAATAAATTTTGTTTTCATCTTTGCGAATTAACAGGTTGTAGCCTAAATGTTTCTCGTCTTGCGCAGGAGAGTCGAAATTCATGATGTTCTCTTTCCTCGAAGTGTCAGCGCTCGTTCTTGTGTCTTGCATCTTCTGTTTAATCCTTCCTGAGACTATGCATTCACCTCTTCCGCAGACAGTGGAGGAAGCACTAGCTATGAAGAGGTGAGCAGATTACATAATATAATCTGCGTATAACCAAAAACAGCAGCATAAAAGGCAAATGCTTAAATTCTGAACGTAAGAAGGAAAAATGTAGGCAGCTAATACGTGAACAACGTACTTCCTTCGTCCACAAACAATTATGTCGAGTGACATCACTTAATTTTTGAATTTCTGAATGTTTAATGTAGTTTAGAGAAACTCGGCTTGAAATGCTTGGGATGTAAGTTCAAAGTCCGTGCAGCCACCTAGATAGCATTCCTATGATTTACTTTACTTGGTTTTTATAACATGCAAAACCAAAATGTTACAAACACCACAATGAAGTGTATGAATGAATCAATTTATTTGTCAGCAGACACGAAGTCCGTAGTACATACACACACTCTTTACACAACGCAGGTAGATCAAACTAGACAAAAAAGAAATGAAGAACTTTTTACAACGGCATTGGAGCAGGCTGAATCACAGGGTTACAGACACTTTCTCATCAGAACGATTTGCAACGGCGTTAGAGACAGAACCACAGGGTTACAGACACCTTAAAACTATTGTCTGCTAACCCGTAATACTTGGTGCAACACTACTGCAGAGTAGGGCGNCAATTCCTAAACTGGTGGAGGCCAGGTAGAGTACGATAGCGTTGTGGCATGACACACCATCAATCAAACAAACACTGCAATTCTNGAGNCCTTAGTCACTCAGTCACAAATCACAAAGTAAAATGCAATTGTAGTATTCAANGAATAGGGACGAATACAAACAATCTGGCTGCATCAAAGCGCACAACGTCAGACTTTCTCTATCTTTCGAGAAACAGGCACACATTTTTTCTTAACAAGGTCTAAAAGGTAGGAATGTTACATTGAACATGATGAATACTAACACTCGCTCTCCAGTACAGGTTGTATAGAGCTCTGCACTGGAAATTATAGGCTACTGTAACAAACGTTTATACGTAGCGAAGCGTTAAATTTAGAAGAATTTTTCGTTTTGAATGGGATGCAACATGCAATGCTACAGTATTTCATGCCATCGATTGTACTTACGAGTACACAAATTCTTTTCAAGATTCCATGAAATTCTGACATGTGGTGGCACATTTTGAACAGGCTCGAGAAGTACGATGGGGAAAATATTGAGGATTGCAATATACAGTATCATGTGAAATATTCCACCTTTCCATAATTAAATCGACGAATAACCTTTATTTTTTGTTTGCATGTCGTTTGAAAGCAGTAGAATGGAGTTTTTTTTGGCATCACACTTTCTTTCAGCGTTTTTAGCCCAACAGAACAAAATAAAAGCAGTAAATGTCAGGTTGGCTGTGTCGAAGTCGCAAGGAGTCGGAGGTTTCCGGGTGGACTCAGACACGGATTTCTAAGAACACTGGGGGTTGGAGTCGGATTTTTTATCCGCATCCGAGTAGGGAAGTAAAGTTGAATCATTTTTTCCATCGTACTCCTGCGTTAGGACTCCTAACTCGTGCCTGCAGAAATAGTACAATTTCTTTTGAAACTTTCATCAGAGCAGAGAATTCTTGCTGTGCACCACGATTTTCATTGAATGCTACAAAATCACCTACCTTCACCTTGAATTAGAACACAGCATAATGGGAAGAACGCTTTGTCTTGTCTTAGTCAACAGTGCGCGTTGCTTATTGCTTACAAAATTACATGTATTCGCAACCGTTTTACGCGTCATTGCTAAATCGACATTGCCCAGATGGTTCTCAGTGCCAATGCATAACCTCGAAAAAGCACCCATACCCAAGAGAACATGCGTCGTGCAGTTGTATATCGCATACCTCCAAGCGTGCTTCCGGAAGGTAGAACTTACAGCAATGGTGCGAGTGAGACGAGCTTTTCATGCTGCAATTTTAACAGAAAATGTTCATTTCTGAAATGCTTTTTGCTCACTTCTTTGCAATTATTGACATTCAAACTTCATTCACGTTATGCTAAGAGGTCGGAGTCGGGGGTCGAAGTGGGAAAATTTCGAAAGGTCGGAAAATTTTGGAAGCTAGGAGTTGGAGTCTGATATTTTACCTCCGACTCCGCATTCCCCGACCCTGGTTAATGCGATCAAATTTACCAACACAGCTTTTGCAGAAATTTGGATAAAAAATCCCTGAATTTTGAAAAATCTCGACCGTGAACTTTCTGTGTGTTTTGTACTGATAAATAACAATCGTGTTGAAAATTTAGCTAGCCAATCGAAGTACAAGATGAACTTGTGTAAGCTTCGACACTTTCAAAAACCGCTTTGCCATACCTTTCACCGTTCCGAGGCTTGAAAAACGTTGTCACAGCTACATTATACACGTCGCTGGCTGATATTTTTCAACGAAAGCATTTCGATACTTCGCAGATGTTTTCTGTGTCCAGAAAGCAGGAGTGAGAGGCTCTGTAAACAATTNTTTGCAAACGCTGAGGTGCAAAGAAAGGTGTTTTCGCAATTTGGCACTGTGCAGCTCTTATGCAGCTTAACTAAATAACGGTCAGTTGCTCGCTGCGAAAAAAACTTTTTCGCAAACCATTAGAATATTTTCATTCGTTTTGTTGAGCCTCTTTGTCGTTCAAGGCTGTATGGATGTTGCTTGGTTGGAGCAAACATTTGCATTTTTATTTCTCGTTTTGATTCCTTAGCGTGGTACACAGCAACCCATGCTGTGGTCAACGTAGAAAATATTGAATTGGTTGGTGACGTCTGGAGATTTAAAGATGATGTTGGTGCTTCGAGACAAAGAGGCATGAATTAGCGTAGTTGCCATGCTGCTTAATGACATATTAGAAAGTGCCAATTTGAATTTCACCAACAAACACATATCTGTAGAACAGTATTGTTTAGTGGAAAGTAAATAAAATCATTTTTACCTTTTCAGAAAACCTATCAGCTGCCCATGGTTACGGTTGAAGAAGAAAAATAAAGCCAATGGCACTCAACACATCTCATCCGGCATCATCTAAATTTTTGAGAGCATCATGTTGAACTTTTTTCAGTAACGACCGCTGCAAACAGGCTGGCTCTTCCAGTTGCTTTACGTGACTTTGTGATTTTTGCTTGTTTGCTGTACTCAAAGCAATGTTTTCATGAGGGAATGTTAGCTACGAAGCAGGATTTTTGTGATATTTCTTTGACATGTGCTTCACTCTTCACATGAGCATGGTATAATTAAATCTATAAACGGATCTGGTAGAAGCAAGATGATGGCTAAATGCAATCATCTTACAGATCGGAAGGATGCTGATTGATCGTAAGTGTCGATGTCGATGAATCTTTGAAATGGTTGCATGGTGAAAGCGTCCTTGAATCCTCTTAAGCGTTCTCAGTCCACACTTAAGTAAACGAGTAAACGCTGGATACGAAACTGTAGCACATCCGACTATGGTGGACAACTGGAAAATACTGTATGTGCTACCAATATCTCAAGGCCCAAGTCAAAGCTTTTACTTTTCGATATAAATTGTATTTATATCGAATCTAAACCTCAATAAATGCCATTTGATTCGCTTGTTGTTGGTCACTTCTGTGACTTTACTATTGTATTGGTTAGAGAGAGATTTTGAGTAAAACCAAAGGAGGACGACCAACAACTTGCCAGGTCGTTAAAGCTCTATGAGCAAGAAGAGCTCTAAAACACTATCTAAAATAGCTGTTTGCTCGGGCGTTTTACCAGCATCGTCTTGAGCAGGAGTGGGCAAATATTTTCTACGGAGTGTTACATTGAAAACTTTATTGCGACCGGCATCGGCATATATTAGATGCATCTATAATCGCTTCAAACTTTGACAAAAACATTTGGTATTAGCTAGCACAAAACGAAGGTAACAATAGTCACTTCCGGTTAAATCAAATCGCGAGTTTCTGCTCGATTAAACTCAAATTTTCCGGACAAACGACTTTACATACGCAGAACATTCGTGCAATTTTTCGTTGCAAAAGACTAAGTACAGAAATTATCACGTTTTACGCAACCAATCTATGCACATTGCTGGTTTCAAAAGTGTTGTGGCCTGGATCCCACACAACCTACAGAAATTCAACCTTGTATCCAATTGATCGACGATTGGAGTTTTAATAGAAAGGTTATATTTGCGAATTTGTCTTTTTTCCACTTTCCTGCACTAATGTTTTGCAAACACTAACTATCTGTTAGTATTAAAACCTTTGAAAACGTTGAATAGAAAAAAGCAATAAAGGGCGTAAGGAAATGGCATACGATTGTGAGCCAAAAGACAACTGATTTTAGTGAGTGTGGTTGTATAACGATTGCTGATATGTTGATGTAAACACAGCAACCAGCTTT
>JGI24021J15306_10003158_pt1 | contig 18407 bp, 5 predicted proteins | sample Ectturendosymbi1_FD_15306 | JGI IMG/M metagenome (IMG submission 15306)
TGAAACCAGGCTGCTCTAAAAGTGTTAATCTGCTGAGCTCAAAAAAGGCTCTCTTTGATAGATACTGTGCAGACGTTATTGGATGTACACTGTTTTTGTCACAATAGTCTCATATTATTTTCATATTGATTTTTATTGCAGAAAGTGTTCTGTTGTTCAGAAAGACAGAACGTTAATTCATGAGGTCATAATTCATTTCTAAACTTGGTATGCTTACAAGAGTTTAGAAGTCTTCCCATGTGGGTGTGGTTTGTACACTGCTTGCTTCTTTGCAAGTGGATCTGTAATTCACATCAAAGCTTTATAGTTGATGAAAAGGATCTTTCAGAACAAAGTACATGTACTTCATCTTGCTATGTGTAGGTAAGATGAGGATATAATTCTGCAGAATATTTATGGTTAGACTCAGAAGTTTATTTAAACTGCAATGGCAGCTTGAAAATAACAACCTTTATCACAAGGCCTTTTATTTTTTAAATTGTTCATTTCAACAACCTTTAATATTTAATTTTAAAATTTAACCTGAACATTGCTGAATGATATTTACCAGTGCATAAATTTTAATATTGTTGGTGGTTGCATGGTTTTTAATCCTTACTATAAAGTATTAATTTGCATAATATTGGGGTCTTTTTATTTCTTTTAAATGTTAATAACTGTATTTTGAAACAGTCCAGATTATATGAAGATGATAATAGTTTTTATAGAAAGCTTAAATTGTTAAGAAAAGTTTGTATTTTGTTACAGCTGTTGTAAATACATGCTTGAATTAATCCAACAATAACATACAATGTGGGTGTCTGATAAATTTTTTTGTGTATAATAAGCTTGTGGTGAACTGTATCACGTTAAAACAAAAACCATGGACACAATATTTGCTTTGTTAATTGTTGCATTCCTAAGCCACAAAGCAATAGGATATGCGAAGTTGGGTGAAACCATGACATGTGTTGATGAAGCTTGTTCTGGTAAGTTTGAGTTATCTTCAACAATTGAATGTTTTTTTTGCTAGCAGAAATGTTAATTTCAGTTTGCTTTAACAGAGACAATATCTCAGGGCAAGGCTAAACTTGCTTATCATCCACGTGATAGCAAGTTTTTGAAGCTAAAGAAAGGAGATGTGGTGTTGGTAAAAGGCAAAAAAGCCGGGGTTCAAACAGACCTATGGGGTGGCCAGGTNACAACTTAATTATTTTGCTTGTATCTATAAAATATTTGGTGATGGAATGGGATATGTCAAAGTTTCAATTTGATGCATGTGTTCTTTATTTCACAATGTTTTGGTTATGTGTTGCACTTTTCATGTTTGCCAATTTACATTTTTTTATGTTTGATAATTTAACAGATTTATTATGCTTTTCTATTTTTATGTTTATTTTGTGCTGAAAGTTGTATGTAAATTTTTTTTTCTTGTATGTACAAATAAGCATGCATGTTTGATTAAGTATGCTACATCACAGGGATTAATTTGCTTTGTATGCTGTTCAATTCTAGGTACTCGGTAGTGAACAGTTTGGTTTCTTTCCCAGTGCATTTGTGAAAGAAATTATGACAATCCACAAAAAAGCCTCTAAGATTGTCAACATCAAGGTGATTCATTAGGAAGTAGATTTGCTTGTTATTTCTACTAAGATTGTATGTTGTAACCACTGTGGGCATGTTTTACTGTACAATACAAGTTACAGCATTGTAACCAGTAAAGCATGGTATTATCTCGAGAAAACGCGGTTTATTAAAATGCAGCATGCATTTTAAAATAGCTGTTTTTCCCATTTTTGGTTTGAGAAAAGTTTATGTGAAAGTCATCTTTTGGTAGAATAACTAGAAGCAAGGTCACAAGCAGCTGATGTTTTCTGGGAGGAGTCAGTAAATTGATTGATTGTAACATGTTGCACTGTTTTTTTTGGGGGAAATTATTGTAACTTGTTGTTGTACCTAACAACTAAACATTTTTTCAAATATTTGGGGATCAATTGCCCATTTGACCAACCCCTGGTTATGGGCCAGACTAGAAGCGTTTTTTCTCAATGTTGTGGTGCGAAATGCTTTTGTTCTTAAACTTAATTAGTATATTCTAAATTCAGTATGTGGGAAGTTTTGGGCTGGCATTACATCTTTTACTTGAAAATACTTTTTTCTTTCATGTTTCCTTTCAAAATTTTTTGTATGTGCATCCATTTTTTTCTGCATGAAAACTAGTATTCTGTTGCATGTGGATATTATGAAAATCAGGTCTCATTGCAAGTTAGTGATGGTATAATAGCCTACCAGATACTCAAGTGAGTACCAATACCGAGTACAATACCACATTATATACTCTTGATTCCAATATGAGTATTGAGTTCAAATGGAGTGGTCATCTCCTTTCTTCTTTTTGTCCTTTTGCTTTTTATGTACTGAACTCAGCATCATGCGTAGTGTTTAAATGCTTCAACAAATTGGAAGTATTGCAGTTGCTATGGTTTGATCCTTGTCCAATCTTCAGTTTACAGAACTTACACACAGCCTTACTGTCATCTTTAGCTTCAGTGATAAAATTCTTAATGGTGCTCCTCTGTTTAAAGTTTGATCCGCTGGCCATTGTGCACATATTCTGAAACCTGCTAAAAATGGGGAAAAGTATGGGGTTAACATAAAATTAGACACTGTAACCCTAACCCTCTCTCTAACTGTTATCAACATTATTTGTAGTGCAACTCTAGTAACCGTAACTTTTTAAGTTACAGTACTACACAGCAGCCTATACTAACTACTTCAAAAAAGCACTAGATTTGATAAAAAAGTGATAAATATAATGCATTTTATCCTAAATTGGCAACCCTGTTTTTGGTTGTGTAGAACAGATGGACATGAAACATAGAAAATTATTTCACAAGAACTCAATATTTTCTAAGCCAATCAGTGAACATCTGATGTTTATACATATGCACCCAACTGAAAAATTCTCATGCATCAATGTCACTCCAACTTGTGAGTCATCACCAGTCATTGGTACATATTGTTATCAGTTTACCACAATGTGTACAAGTGAACTGTAAAATAAGTGGGAAACACGGTTTAAGCATTAATGTTAGGGTATCAGATTTTTATATCAACAATCAGACAAAGAATTCTTACTACCGATAACAAGTTTCACTTCAAACAAAACCACCTGATTCTACCAATATTCCATATCAAGTACCCATCTCATCAGTTCTTTTGGTGAAAATTCTATGATATTATTAAAAGGTTCAATTTGCCCTTCTACTAGAAAGAGGAATTGGGTGTTTTGTTATGGTGTCTTGTTGGAATTTGGAATTGATTTTTATCCTTGTCAGCTCATGTCTATTGCTCTGATAACAAAGTTCAAAGCTAGGATATGGAGCTGGAACTCAGCTTTCCAGCTCTGGCTTCAACTCAATTCATCTAAAGTTTTTGGGTCTAGCTCCAGCTCCAACATCTCCAACAGCCAAAAACTTCTAGAGCTCCAGCTCAAAGTTTTTGGCTCTGCCCCCAAAATGATTTGGTTTGGTGAGAACTGAAACTCATTGTATTATTTGTACAATTCTATTATTACACCAGCATAGATGAGGTGTCAGCAACTCATGTTTACCTTACAATAAGTAAACTCGCTTGCCCAACAGACCAGGGCTGTGGAACCAGAACAAAATTTCCAACTGTAGCTCCACCTCCAATCCAAAATTGTTGGGCTCCACAACCCTGTAAAGACATTAGCAACAACTTTTTGCAGTAAAGCCTTCTAAAATAAGCTTTTTCAAGATAAGAAAGCTCAAGTTTTTACTGTGCAAGGAAGAGTTAAATGTGTAATTAAAGATTCGACAACTGTTTTGCATGATGCATGTATGGCTGCTATTGTTATTACCTTGTGAGTTATGTGCATGCATGCAAAGTTCCCAAAGCATTACATTTACTAATTTTGTATTGTGAGATGAATGCTACATGTTGGCAAAAACTGCACCAGAGTCTACTGCAGCAATATATCTGTATATATTGTTACAATTAAAAGCTCTAGGCATGCTGCAAGCTTTACAGGAATCAGCCGACTGGGCTTTGCTTTCATCTTTTTGTGATAATTCAAAATTGCACAAATCTATATTCAAGTGACTACTCCCCACACAGGAGATAAGCAAGGAATCTATCAAAAAATTTTTTATAGGAAATCAATTTCACATAACACTATGGATCATCAATCGTAATATCTGCAAGCACTGCTGAAAAAATGGGTGAAATGTTGAAAGGCTAAAACAAGAGTAGAGAAAGCGAACAAACTCAAGACTAAAATAAATAAAAATACAAAACAAGCTGTGACAATCCAAAATTAGAAAATATGTCTTTCTCAAATAACATATTGTTGCAAATTGATAATAAATGCCTTCAAGTTTCTATAAATGTGTCATTTATTTTCAGAGAATTCTTGGACAAAATGAAGATATGGAAGAAGTGGTGTCTCTTTCTTCTGAGGGTCAGGTCAGTGCTGTTACATGGTTTTGAGTAATGAGTATAGTATGACTTTCTATAAAAGCTACACAATGTCTTTTAGACAGTCACAATCATGTTGGCTAGACTGCCCAGTTGATCTAGCTCAAATATGTCCAACCCAAATGGCTTCCTGAGCCAAAAATTATGCCACTGTCTTAACCAGGGCCACACATTGTGTGACATATTAATGAGGGGTGCACATTGAATGGCTTTGATCTTAGCAAACTAAATTTAGCTTCATCCTAACTGCAGTGGTAACAGATGTGATAAAGTGGCACTGCAGACCACCTGCATCAAAATATCAAATTCATGATTATCAAAACAAGGACAGGTTGTCAGAATTTGCAATGAAAAAAAATCAAGTTGTGGGTTTCGAGTTTTTTGTGGGTGATGTCATAAGTTGGGTAGGTTTAAGCTTTTTTGGCTGAGGTTATTGGGCCCTGGGCCCCAACCGCAAGAGGGAAGTAGTTTGCTCAAGTTTTTAGTGGAAACTAAACTCGGAGTCTATGGAGCCTGTGATTAGCTTTCTAAGATTTCTAGTTCAAAAGTTGAGGAAAAATATCCAAAATTTGGGTTAAAAATCTTTTTGAGTAATTTTTATCTTGATTGGCCCTCTAGTGTTTGTGGTTAGCAAGTTATGAACTAAAAACCACAAAATATATAATTAATCCCCTTGGATTAATTATATAATTTGTTGTTTTTAGGCCATAACTTCTAAACTACAAACACTAGAAGGTCAATCAAGGGTTCTAAAGATGTGGGTTTTGACCTAGTTTTTTAAAAAAAAGAAACAAAAGATTGTCCCTAGGGGTTGGGGCTCAGGGATCGATGAATGTGGGCCAAAAAGTCTAAACCTACCCTTATTATGACACCAACCACAAAAAAACTTATATAAATCAAAAACTTTCCAATTTCTGAAATCAAAACTAGAAGACTTTCTGCACCTTTAGAGGGTTTGAACAGTTCTCTAGCTCTATTGGTCGGCAAGTTATGACTGGACAAAGTCAAAGCCACAATTGTGGTTTGCGGTTGTTAAAAGAAGCAGCAAGTCTCCTTCGTTCAATATAAAAAATTTGGGTGCTTTTGGGTTTGAACTTTCTTTGGTGTGACATCACAACTGGGGGATGTTTGGAGATTTTTGGATGATGTAATCAAGGCCTGAAAAAAGTGGGCTATTTAACCATCTATTCTTTTAAATGAACTAGGCGAAAATCTGTTTCTTTCGAGCTCTTGATAGGCCATCTGGCGTAGTGGTTGGCAAATATGGCCTAAAAACAACATTAATTTTAAACCACTTGTAGATAATAAATTCAGGCAATTATTAACAAATAGCTAAAAACTCTAGTTATCATCATCTGCACAACTATTGAAAGGTTTGCAAGCCAGATTAGTCAAAAGTCACATTTTATTTAGCCTGCTGAAATTCCTTTAAAATCAGTACTGTATAACCTGACTTAATGTAGCTTAATAAAAACTGGACTTACAATGTGTTTTTGTTCACTGTGACTTATCGCAAGATAAGTTTTATTTGTGAATAAAACACAAATAAAATTGAATGAATAAATCATTATTGAATGAATAAATCATTCAAAATGTCTTCCACAATGTTTAATGCTATGATCAATTGTTCAGTCACAATGAAAGTAATTTGGTGTCTTCTGGATATTTCTGTACTGTACTTGTATGCTGTGCCCTTACTGAAAGAAGAAATTCACTAGTTTCTTCGTCTAGACAAAAAAGTTGCAATGCTTAATTCCCTGATTCTTAGTGATTTTGAGTGGAATAGATTTTGTAATGTTTTGTTCTAGTAGCAGATTAGAATGTATGTAGAGGCAATGTTCCCTCTAAGATTTTTGTAAGTCGGCTGGTGTCCAAAAAGTGCCGTCAAGATCAAAAGAAATTTAGGCGCCCTTTGTAAATTTTCTTAAAATACGTCCATTTTCAACGAAAATACTTTTCATCAACCATTGTTGGTGAATGACCAAAAAAAATGCAAAATGGTCTTCACTTTTTCCAACACGTACACACGCATGATTTTCTGATTAATGAACATACAAAGAGACATCACAGGGAATAAATGAAATCAGCTGCATGCAAACTTCCTAGCCGAATGTGAACATTTTCTCTCAGGGATTGTCCTGTGTACGGTCCTGAATGACTGTTCTTGTCTTCGTTCTGCGTTGCTTACTGTCGCACTAAATCAGTGGTTTTCAACTTTTTTTGTACCGCGATCATTACAGCAACCCATTTTAGCCCAACAACTCCATCTAAAACTCAAATAAAGCAAATGTAATACAGCTGTGTACACAAAATATGTACTGATGACCCCTCCAAAAACATCATTTGACAGATTTCCAGAAGAGAGCATAAAAACGATTTTCAAGCAACAAAGGAATTTTACTTTGTCTCTTTTTCAGATTGGTTTCGGGCTAGCAGCTAAATCCTACGTCCGAAATCTGAAAATGGTTTGTAACGTACTGTCTGAAGTATGACTAAGTTAACAGTGTGTTGGATAACACTATATCTGAAATAGCCTTGAAGAAACAAACATTACTAGCCCACTAGCTATGCCACGAGAATAAAAACAACTAGTATGTAATTAACGGCTAACACCCAGTTGCCTACACGTGTACTAAAAATAATTTTTTACATCTGCATGCAAAGTTGTAAAAAATTTGAAAAATTAGTTGAAAGTGTTTATCGCATATAGACAGTGACCCAACCACCAACAAACCTTCGTTGTTTCATTGCTTAACGTAAAAATCTTCAGGTGGCTTAGATTTCTAGTGCTCATCCGCGACATAGAATCTAAGAAGTTAGAAATAAAGCTTCTGTTACAAATAATTTAATTCTAGGTTGTATCAAAATTGTTATAAGATTCTATGAAAACAACTAGCCCGTGTGTGATTTGCGATTTATCTTGATAAATGTGCGATTTATCTTGATAAATGTTGTGAAGTTCAGCGTGTTTTTGAACATTGCACAAACGCATTCCACCATGTGCAGGAATTGTTTTTCTTTTGACCAAAACACTGCACTGCAATTCAGCCACGTTGCTGTTCCTGTATAATCTTAAGTAATGCAGCAGAGGTGATGGTCAAACATTAGATATACAGTGAATTTTTATGTAGTAGTGTTGATCAAAGCTAATTAAATTGATATTCAAACAGACCTTCTCTAAAGACTTCTGAAATAGTTGTTATGCTGAATGCATCACCTAGATCAGGGGTGGACAATTACTTTAACTTGGGGGCCACTTTGAGAAGGCCGTGTTCGGCAGAGAGCTGTACCTTCTAATGGAAATATAAGCAAGTCTCAGTTCAAGTTAGCCTCAGCACTGATATTTATTTTGAGTGGGGGGAATTTTCTGATTAAAATTTTTTCCCTAAGTGCTTCCGTGGGCCACTGAAAGTGCTGTGGCTAGCCACATGTGGCCCGCGAGCCGCTAATTGCCCACCGCTGACCTAGATCATTCAATACTACATAAAATTGTTACAACTGCAAAGAAATCAATTTTGGATCCCCTGCATGTTGCAGACATGAACTCAGATATTTTTGTAGCTCTATCATAAACTCTTGTGTGTAACTGTTCAAAGGATGTTGTAACAACTTTCCAACATCAAAACAGTGAAAATAAGAATGTGCCTGACCACAGAACTGTTACTGAGTATATCATTTTGGTAGCCAGCATGTACTCTCATATAGCCTGCCTTTTATGAGTCCAAATAACAAAAGCAGAGGTCACCGAAAGCGAAAAGTGTGCAAAATAGCATACTGCAGACTATTGCAGTCATGAATTTATAAAAATGCGTCTGAGCATAATTTAATTAGCCTTTCATTATAGGCGGAGATCATTGATGAGTGCCCAAATACCTCAAAAAAACATATCAGTCAGAATGAAAACTTATAATGCGCCCAAACACATGGCCTGCAGCATCCAACAATGCGCAAAGATCAGCGAAATATGTTTAAAGCATTTTTAAAAACTAGAACAATCAAGAAGTAAGGTCCTTTCATAAAACATCTGTAAGTAACGACAACAGTTAACAGGTTTTGCCATTTGTGATAAACAAAACTTACAAAATGTGTCCAAAACGTCGTTTTTAACTATGACAAGGTTAACTTAAGGTGTCGACTGTCGAACATGCTACAGTGTGTTTTTCTTGTGGTGTAGGGGCACCAACGATTAGCAAGCATCTTGTTTACGCTCTCTCCAACAACCGTTGCCTACATCAAAGCACTTGCAAATCATCCACATTGGATGAGTTAAGATATTATGTCTAGTCCACTGCCTGAAAGGTTTATTTGAGAGAGCAACAGCACCGCCACAGATGGAAAACAATATCCAGATATAGAAAAGCACTCTGCACAACCACTTTGGATCTACTGTCTCACTTAAAATTTTAGGCATATTTGTCTTAATTGCACTCATTAGTTTTAGATGATATGTCAAAATCGATTGATGGCGGCCTCTTCTCCCAGCTTTTCGACTATTCACACTAACTTGGTGGACACAGTTTTTTAGCCTAATTTCGCAAACTAGCACTGAAATCATTAGGAATTTACTGCATGTGTAAGTTAACTGTTTGTTCAAAATAAGTGCGTCGTACCTATATCTTGCCAAGCTTATATATTAATTATAATTATCAATGATCATTGCTTCTTCCCGACTCTTGCAGGCTTGTTTACTTTCATACTCGATACATCACAAATGATCGTGAAATTTTACCGTCAAATTTTATGGCCTCAGCCGTTTACCAGCCGTATGATGCAACATGAGCTGAACCTGGAACTTGATAACAGTCGTGATAAGCCAGACAAAAAACAACCTCAGACAAGTTTTGCTGTCTTTCAAAGGTGCATTATACTCAAAACACAAGAAGTTAGGTTAAAGGCCTCTATGGACGACTTAGCTTAATTTTGCCAGACACCTTACCTCAGGTCAAATTTCACAAAATCTGTTCATTCTTTCGAAGTTCAGATATTGCAAAACGTGTCTGAGGTGCCAGTCAAGACCTTCTTGAAATTGCTTCGCATAAAGTCACACTTGCATATCACAATTTGTAGGTGCACTCGTAGTCCAAATGTGTTCAGATTCAAAGCATTCTCATAATATGTGAAAGTTAAGTACTTCACAATGTGCCCGAACAACTCAGCAAAGATTTATGGGCGTGTAAAATTATAAAACGTGGCCAAAGCATTTTTACAAAATGTTGAAGTCAAGAATGTTTGTTTGCGCGACACATAAATCGCGAAAATGCGCCCACAACTTTTTTTATCAATCTTGCAAGTGGAAACCTTCAAAATGCGTCTGAACTACACAGCAAACAGCTTCGTTTTTGGACGCATAAACTGTGAAATTGCGCCCAGAACTTTCTCCGTAAAACTTGCAGGCAGATAGCATGCAAAATGTGNGTGAACTTCACAGCAAACAGCTTCGTTTTTGGACACATAAATCGTGAAAATTTGTCCAGAACTTTCTCTNTAAACCTAGGACGCGGAGAACTTCCGAAATGCGTTTGAACTTCACGGCAAACAGTTTCATTTTTGGACNCACAAATCGTGATNATGTGCCCAGAACTTTTTTCATAAACNTTGCAAAGCGAGAACTTCCAAAATGTGTCTGAAGTTCACGGCAAACAACTTCGTTTTTGGATTCATAAATTTAAAAAATACACACAGAACTTTTTTTTACAGAGCGTGCAAGGTGAAAACTTAAAAAATGTGCCTGAACTTCACAGCCAACGCTTCATTTTTGAACACATAAATCGTGGCATTGCGCCCAGAACTTTTTCTGTAAACCTTGCAGGCAGAGAACTTTCAAAATGCGTCTGAGCTACACAGCAAACCGCTTCGTTTTTAGACACATAAATCGTAGAATTGCGCCTAGAACTTTTTTGTAAAACTCGCAGGCAGAGAACTTCCAAAAGCGTCTGAACTCCACGGAAAACGGCTTCGTTTTTGGACGCACAAATCGTGGAATTGCGCCCAGAACTTTTTCTGTACACCTTGCAGGCAGAGAACTTTCAAAATTCGTCTGAACTGCACAGCAAACGGCTTCGTTTTTGGACGCACAAATCGTGGAATTGCGCCCACAACTTTTTCTGTAAAACTCGCAGGCTGAGAACTTCCAAAATGCGACTGAACTCCACGGAAAACGGCTTCGTTTTTAGACGCAAAAATCGAGAAAATACACCCAGAACTTTTTTCACAAACCTGGCAAGGCGACTACTTCCAAAATGCGTCTGAACGCTACTGCAAACAGCTTCAGTTTTGGAGGCAAAAAATCGGGAAAATGCGCCCAGAACTTTTTTTACAAAGCGTGCAAGGCGAAAACTTCCAAAATGCATCTGAACTTCACAGCAAACCGCTTCAGTTTTGGACACATAAATCGTGGAATTGCGCCCATAACTTTTTCTGTAAATCTTGCAGGCATAGAACTTTGGAAATGCGTCTGAACTTCACGGCAAACACCTTCGTTTCTAGACGCAAAAATCGGGAAAATGCGCCCAGAACTTTTTTTATAACCCTCGCAAAGTGAAAACTTCCAAAATACATCTGAACTACACAGCAAACCGCTTCGTTTTTGGACGCATAAATCGAGAAATTGTGCCCAGAACTCTTTCTGTAAAACTTGCAAGCGGAGAACTTCCAGAATGCGTCTGAACTTCACCTCAAGCAGCTTCGTTTTTGGACGCACAAATCGTGAAAATGCGGCCAGAACATTTTATATAAAGCACGCAAGGCGAAAAAGTCAAAAATGCGTCTGAACTTCACAGCAAACCGTTTCGTTTTTGGACACATATAGGCCTATCGTGAAATTGCGACCAGAACATTTTTCTGCAAACCTTGCAGGCAGAGAAATTCTAAAATGCGTCGGAACTTAACGGCAAACAGCTTCGTTTTTGGACGCAAATATCGAGAAAATGCACCCAGAACTTTTTTATCAAGCTGTCAAGGCGAAAACTTCCAAAATGCGTCTGAACTCAACAGCAAACCGCTTCGATTTTGGACACATAAATCGCGAAATTGCGCCCAGAACTTTTTTCATAAACCTTTCAAGCGGAGAACATCCAGAATGCGTCTGAACTTCACGGCAAGCAGCTTCGTTTTTAAATACATAAATCGCGAAAATGCACCCAGAACTTTTTTCATAAACCTTGCAAGGTGCAATCTTCGAAAATGCGTCTGAACTCATCAGCAAACAGCTTCATTTTTGGACCCAAAAATTGGAAAATGCACCCAGAACTTTGTGTACAAGGCTTGCATGGAGAAAACTTCCAAAATGCGTCTGAACTCAGCAGCAAACAGCTTCGCTTTTGGACGAAAAAATCGAGAAGATGCGTCAACTTTTTTCATAAACCTTGCAAGGCAGAGAACTTCCAAAATGAGTCTGAGCTTTTCAGCAAACAGCTTCATTTTTGGATGCACAAATTGTAGAATTGCGGCCAGAACTTTTTCTGTAAAGTTTACAGGCAGAGAACTTCTAAAATGCGTCTGAACGTCGCGGGAAATACTTCGTATTTGGACGCAAATATCTTGAAAATGCGCCCAGGACTTTTTTTTGAACTTGCAAAGTGAAAACCTCCAAAATGCGTCTGGGCTTCACTGCAAGGAGCTTCGTTTTTGCATGCAAAAGTTTTGAAAATGTGCCCAAAACATTTTTGTAAACTTTGGAGGCAGATAACACAAAAAATGCATCTGAACTTCACGGCAAACAGCTTTGCTTTGAGACGCAAAAATCTGGCAACTGCACCCAGAACATCTTTATAAATTTTGCAAGCAGAGAATTTCCAAAATGCGTCTGAAGTTCCTTTGCTGTGACCTGAGAACGGCTTCAATCTCGAAAATATGTCCCGTACATCTTTGAAAAAATATTGAAATTGTGTTTTGTTAAATTTTCTCCAGTGAAGGAAATTGCGTCCAAAAAATGCAAGTGCNGATTTTCAAAATTTGTGTCNGCTGGTGTCCAAAAAAAGTGCCGAAAGTGCCGTTTTTTTGGCTTAGAGGGAACACTGTGCAGAGGATATAGAAATCAGAATTTGAAGTTTCTAATGTAATTGCTGTATTTTAGAAAATTGTCATTGAGAAGAAAAAAGCAAGTCCCACTGAAAAAAACGATATGGGTAATGACAAGCCTGACTCTGAAGCCAAAGCTGCTGAACCACAAACAAAAGGTGCAACAGAAGATGAAGGCTTAACTGAATTACCAAACCAAGATGCAGAAAGCACCACTGAGGTGGATATGCACAAGTCGCAAGCGTCAGGTCTGGAATCAGAAAAAATTCACCATGTTGAACCAAATGGTGATGACAAGTCTGGTCTCACTCAAGAGGGCCATATGCATAATGAACAAAATAAAGCAGATGGCCCTATGCGAAATGGTGATCTGCAAAATACTATGAATGTAAATGATGCTGATGGTCAAGTTGTGAAATTGACAAAAATGAAACAAAAAGTTGAGGAAACTGGTTCTTTTGGGGAAGCAAAAGACAGTGTTACCAAAGATAATGAGGTGCATCAAGCGGAAGCACAAAAAAAAACCAACCATCTGCATGCAGAGCAAAATTTTGAAAAGGGTAATTTTTACAGAAGTTGTGGAAGAATATGTGGTGTGTAACCAAGTTTTGATGAACAGTTCTTAATGCATTAGACTTCCATTTAACTAATTTGTGCGTCGGATTTCTTAAAATTGTAGTCTAGACTAGATTTAATGTTAATGATTTGATTTAGTTTCATTAATGTTATAGATAAGTTTGATAGTGGTGATGGACCACTACCGCCTAGCATAGGAACAAGTGACACTCCTGCAAATGAACCTGAAGAAATCGCACATGATGATGATGATGATAAGAAAATTGCTCATTCATCACAACCTGTGAAAACGCTGTCAACTATGGTAATGTTTTTTGACGTTGATGGAAGACTAGTGTACAAAGTGGTAAATGTGATTCACATTTCAGGATGCATCTGTTGATAAGAAAGATGATTTTGCTCACTCCAAAAATGATAAACCAGACCATAAAAATGAGATAAATGGTAAGAATTATTGTCTTAGTGTCAACTGCATGATTCATTTGCTCATTTCAGATTTGTGCTCATTGCATGGTGTTTGTCTTCACTCATAAGCGCATATTGATTTGTTGCTTTGCACTAATTTCTTCGGTTTAAGTTTGCATTAGTGTGAAAATTGATCTTTGCTGTGCTATGTAGGATTGGTCATGTGTGTGGTGGGTGTGTAACAGATTGGTGATATTCCAGGAAATGATCAAGATGTTACCTCTTCTCAACAATTTCCCATCCCAGAAGACCCAACTGCTCCTGGTGTTGAGATACCATTGGAGGATGATGGTGATGATGATGTTTTCAATACTAATGATAGCCAACTTGACTCTGACCTCATAGATGGCATCAGTCAGAGCGAATTTGCTGAATCTGATAACGTCTTCTCTACTGAACAAAGACCTAAGTTAAAAAATCCAAACAAAGAAGGTCATAGTGAAGTACCAGATGATTCACACCAGCTTGATGGTGTGGCAGCAGAAGGTGATGCTTCAAAAGTTGCAAAAGAAAACAACAATGTCAAACAGGCTTTGGTTCAAGAGAAAGGTATGCATGATAGTAATGTGGATTTGACAAGGAATATGGTTGCTGAGAAGCATCCAGAAAGTCTTACGGCTGCTGATGAAGGGTTTAAGAAGCTGCAGGAGGATTTGGAAGAGTTCAAAGAAAGCTTAGAAGTTTTGAAGCATGACAAACATAAAACAGAAGCAAATGAAGAGCAACACTTGCATGTTAATAATGAAGCAAATTTAAGTGATGATGAACACAATGAAGTAACTTTGAAAGGTTTTCCACTCAAAACTGTGGCTGAGTTAAAGGCTAATACTCAGAGTGAATTGGAAGTGTTTTCTGGAGATGGTGATGTTGCACATAGCACGGAACAATCAAAAGGAGATTCTTTAAATAATGTGGGCATACCTGAAACCGATTGGGATTTAGCAGGTGGTGTGGCTAGTGTGGGTTTGCACATGCAGGGTGTCAGTTCAGAATCTGGCACTGCTATGGGCTCTTCAGATAAACCTGATGTTGTGGAAGAGTATCAAGCTAACAGTGATAATCCAAAAGAAGATCCCAACCATGGTCTAGCTCAAGATGTCAGTGACAATGCTGCTGCTGTCAAGCAAAATGTAGATCATGTAACTGATGGGCTTGAGATCCAATTAGAACATATTAACTTAGATGACAATGGTAAAGATAAAAACATTGTAAGCAAATCTGAAATTCAAACAAGTAACAGTGATACAGACATGAAAACTGAAACTGTGCATTCAGCTACTGAAAATGGGGCAGGCGATACCCCAGAGAAACTTGAAATACAAGCAGAACACACAAATGATGTCATTAAAGGCAACAATATCAATGAACATGGCATGAAAAGTGGTTTAGCAGGCTCTAATGATATTGATTCTGAAAGAGCTCAAACCATGAATTTGAATACTGATTATAGCAAGACAGAAAGGGATCAAAATAAACACTCAAGTGACAATGATGAAATGTTGATGCACGTCTCCCCTGATTTCAACAGTGAGCATGTGCATGACGATGCCAGCAAAAACTTTGATTCAGGATTTCATGACAAAGAGGATGGAAACTCTTCCATCTTGCAACATGTGACTAGTTATGCAGAAGAAAGTGAGCAGGAAGTAAACGTTCCACGTTATTCGGGCATTTCAAAAGACGATCTGCATAAGAGTGAACTTACGTCCAATGAAGACACTGCAAGTGGTCCAGAAACTGATAAACAGTTTGTGGTTGAGTTTAATGCAGAAAGAAGCAAAGATGCTGAACAACCTCATGTCTCTGATGAAACACTTGATGAAGCTAGCAATATTGAGTCGATGGTGCAAAAAGAGCACACATTGGGCACAGGCAAGCAGACAGCTGATGTTCCAAGCAATATAATGTATGAAACTCATCTACATGATTCTTCCCCAGATCCACCAACAGATGGACAGGAGCTTCATCGTGGAATTAAGGTTATGACGGGTATGGCAAGCAGTGATGCCGATAAATCCAATGAAGACATGAAAAGAGATGATGAAGATCAGTCAGTGTTGCAATCAGAATCACCTGATTTTAACAATGAAGTTTTCAGTACTTCAGTGTTAACAGGAATTCAGGTAACTTTATCTGAACAAGATCCTGTGGATAATGAACAAGTTGTTGAAGAAGCTACCGTTGTTACTGCAAAATTGACTGAAGAATCAAGTCTTGGATCATTGGAAAGCGCTCTTGCTGAAAAACAATTTGTACATTCTGAAAATGGAAGTGAAATAATTAACGATCCAAACGAGAAAGAACAATCTCCAGAATTTGTCAGAGAAAGTGCCCTGGATGTAAAGAGTGGTGAATCCTCTGTGCAAAATGAGGCGCATAGTACAGCTGTTCATGTGTCTGACATTGCTGACTTACCAGCAGATATTGAAGGGAAAGCAGATGAGAAGCAAGAAGACCGCGCCAATGATGACAAGCATGTAGCATCTGTTGTAAAAGAAAACGAACAAACTAATAGTAATGAAGAGCAGAACACTCACGATGAAGATGGTACGAAAACTTCGTACAGTTACGAACAAGATCCACACCAGAATGAAGGCAAACAAGAATTGTTAGATGATGAAGCAAAAGATATGAAGGATATTGAACAACCTGGTGATTCTGCCAGCTTGACTAACTCTAAAGAACATGATGCTCCTCTAGATGAAGACCAGAAACGAAGTAATGATGTTGGTGATGATTTAAAAAAAACTGGAAGTGATGTAACCATTCAGGATAAAAGTCGTGATACTTCGAATGAAAACCTAAAAGTTAATGAAGAAATGACAGCACAGTCTGTTACACTTGAAAAAGAAAAAGATGCTATTGATTATGAAGAACCTTTTGCTCAACAAAAGGAACTTGCGGACGATGGGTCAAAGGCACCTTTATCAAAAGACTCTAATTCCCTGTTGGAAATTTCTGGGGAACCAGCAAAGACAGATGTTGTGGATGGTGATGTTACACTTGGGTTGAATCGTTTAAGCAACCCTGATGATATTAACCTTCATAAAAACTTAAATTACAGCCAAGAAAGCGAAAGAGTTGAAAGTAATGCAATGTTAAAAGAACGTGATAACACTGATTCCAAGACATTGACTGAACCGCAGCAGGATGACACTATAGAGGAAAAGGAAGTCCTTGTTGCTGGAGGAAACAGGAATGATGAAACCAGAAAGGAAGGAGTTAGTGTTGAAGAGGATTCGCCTGGTGGTGATGCCGGATCTTCAGTAAGAGATGTTGACTCTGCTAGACAAAAACTGCTCTTCCTGGAACAAGAACTGAAAGCAAAAATGACCGATGAGGTTCCATTAGCTCATCAAGCCTACAGAGATGCCATGGACCTACGGGTAAAACTAACAGATATCATCAACGAACTGAAAGGGATTAAAAGTAAGTCAGACCCTGGTTCCACAAAACTAGCCTCGCAGGAAGCAAAGGAGCTGAAGGAAAGACTGAAAAGTCTAGAAGAAATGCTTGATGACTGGGAGGATAAGGGAGAAGATCTACTGAGTCAAACAGCAGAAAGAGATGAAGAAATTAAGCAGCGTATAGTCAAGCTCGAAGAGGACCTTGCCAAGCGTGATCGACAGGAGGATGAGCTTTTCCAGGCCCGGCAAGAAGCGCATGATCTTAAGCACCGTATTGACAAGCTTGAAGCACTGCTTGAAAATAAACAGTTGATGCCTGAGTCTCACTTCATTGATCTAGCTGAGAATCTGAAAACCGAAGTTGAAGAACGGAAATTAACGGATAGCCGAGCGTTAATGGCCACTCAACGAGAAACGGGCATTTTGCAGAAAAAATTGATGGACTTGGAAAACCAACTCAGCAGCCGAAAATTCGAAGATGGCGAAAAGGTGGAGGCCATGAACGAAGAAGCAGATAGGTTGAAAAAACGCCTTGTGCTGCTTGAAGAAGAAGTAGAGAAAAGAAAGCACAATGAGGAGAAGTTGATGAAGGCTTCTCAAGAAAAAGAAGAAGCTTTGCTTGGCAGAATTTTGTCATTGGAAATTGAGCTTGATCGAAGAAAAAAAGATGAAAAGGCTATTTTATCTACTCGCGACGAAGCTGCAGAGCTTAGGGGAAAGCTTAATCTCTTAGACAGTGAGATGAGGAAACTGCTGGAATCTCACGATCCTTATCTTCAGCGTAAACTAAAAAGTTTAGAAGATGAAGTAGAGTCGAGAAGGTCCGAAGAAAGGGACTCGTTAAGAAAAGCTGAAGAACACACACAGAGCCTTCAAAACAGAATCAGTGAAATCGAAAATACCCTCAAACAGAGAGACGAAAGTCAAAGCAGTGACCAAGAAATGAAGGAGATGGTAGAAATCAAGGATCAGCTGCAAAATTTGCAACACGAGATAAAGCTAACGTCTGATGACGACGCCAGTTCTACCAAGTCTCACTCAATGCGCGAGCTTGCTTTAGAGAGTCGTATAAAAATGCTTGAAGAAAATTTGGAAAATCTGCGCGAAAAAGAACCAGGTGCTGCGCTGAAAGACGAAGTATCGCAGCAGTTGAATGCCCGCGTCAAATCGCTGGAAATGAAATTACAGCACTCCGCCGCGAATTTCGATCAAACAAATCAACACAGCCTTCTCAACGAGAACGCATTGGACAAATCGTACCAGCGTGATGAAGACAAAAGTTTCGCAAACTTGGTGCGAAGCTCAATGCAGACCAAGAAACAATGTGATATTCATGATAACATCGACAGATCCGAATCACCCTCGGAGTCAAAGCGTGTATCGAATGAAACCTCTTTGCCACAGCAATCCACCCTTTCTGGTGAACGCCCGGGTAAGTTATCTGATGTTTGCTAACAACAC
>JGI24021J15306_10003162_pt1 | contig 18399 bp, 10 predicted proteins | sample Ectturendosymbi1_FD_15306 | JGI IMG/M metagenome (IMG submission 15306)
GTTTCATATTTCGATTTGGGGGGGGTGCTTGAAGCTGTGTTTGGAGGGGCTAAGCCCACTAAAGCCCCTCCGTTGCGACGGGACTGCACATGGCTATAATCCTATTCCTGGGTATGTATGGGTGTGTATCTATCGTTGCCTTGGATAAAAGATGAATGGAATTAAGCGTTAGGTATGCTAAGAGATAAAACGAAGGAGTTTGACATATCTTGATTTTGAAAAATCTGATTGGTTCCATCCACGCATTCAAATCTTACATGGCTTGTCATGATTTCTTAGAAGTAGTTTTAGTTGTAATCGTATTGCTGTGCATAAGCAGCTGATCGACCCAGCTTTGGGTTACGCACGTATTTGGTTACGAAAGCAGCAGTTAGAAGCACATTTACTTTACCGCGTGCCAGTACCCTTGACCGGCAAATCTCCTCTTCAAATTTGGCATTTCAAGGTTTCTTGGCATCGCATGGTTGTACAAACCAGGTGTCTCCAAACTTTTACGTCAGAGGGCCACATTATTACATAGCAGTTCGAGGGCCGGACGTATTACATAATGTGATTGTTTCGGGATATGTTACGTTCTACCAAATCAACAATTTTTTCGTAAATCTATCATTTTTTCATTATTAACAAATTGTCTTTGCGGCGTGACAAAACGGCTTCGCGGGTCGGATTTGGCCCGCGGGCTGTACTTTGGAGACCCTGGTATAGACCATTGGAATCAAATTTGCACTGAAAGGTTTGTTAATAAACATATGATTTTACCTCCAGAAAGGATCGCACTAAATTGCAGAATCTAAATGCTAAACTAATTATTCTCGCAACCAGTACGTAATTTCAGTAGTAACTATTTAGCAGTGCCAAGAAAATGTACAGTTTCTAAAGTAAAAGCGCGCATTTGACTGATAAAATTTCATACATTATCGCATTTGTCAGTCAAAACAGCGCATTTTCACTTATTTTAGACTTTTTACTAAATTCAGCTTCAGAATTAAATTTCTAACACGTCACTGAAATTGTCGGGAAAATCGTCTTATACAATTACTTTGAGTAACAGATGTGTATGTCACTGGTTAAGAATTCATGGTACTTAGTAGTGCTAGTTACACCTTAGACTGTACATCATAGACATTGAAAGTTGTTACCAAGAACTAAAAACGATTTGAGTTTCCATATGCTACAGTACAATTCGTGAAATTCTTCACTGAAAAGCATAGTTTTTGTTTCTTTTTGCAACGACCGAGTTTTCCTGCATCAAAATAAGGTACCGTAATAGTTTGTTCATTCTTCCATAGTAGGCGAATTCAAACCAATCAAAACGCTGATTGCCTGTCCCTACAGTAGCGTAGCCAACCCAAAATTTTTTGGGGGCCAAAAAATTGGGGGTCAAAATTCTTGATTTTAGGCTATAAACAGTTTTTATATGGGATACCGCCTCTCAAAGCACAAAATGACTAGATATAAAAATTTGAGGGGGGCATGGCCCCCTGAGGCCCCCCTGGCTACGACTATGCCTACCGGAAGCCCTTGATAATGATATACACACTTATGGGATTCCATACTGTCGCTGCATCTTTAACGAGGTTGTCGATATGACCTTTTGAATACATGCAAGTTATATGTTTTATGCTTCAAGCCACTGTGCAACAGAAGAAGAAACTGTTACTTAGAAGCAATGCACTAATTTTGAAATTCTCATTTGTAGTAGAAATAATAGCCGAAGGTAAACTTGCTCAAATCTTTTGCGCAGTATCTTTGTTCATTAACAAGATGGTGCTGTTTCATCAAATGTTTATTTGAAATAAAATGTCGCTTTTCGCAAACCCTACTGTGACTGCTTGCTTTCTGACAGTTGATGTATTCTTCAGATCTGGAGGACATTATTTTATCACATCTCCATCAAAATTTTTGGAAAGCTGTGCAATGGCTTGCTATATCAATTATTTGAGAGTAGAAAAGAGTTGAAATTTTGCACGCTTTTCGAATCCGCTGACCGATATCTTCAGGTTGCACATGTTCCACGTTCTGGGTGGTGGTATTATGCAGAATACGTCAAAATATTTTTTCAAGGTTCTTTTATTCTTTTTAAATCTACTAGAGGTTCAGTTAAACTACTGCAAGGCCGAAAACCACATTAGACGTTCACATAAACTACAAAGTTCGCTCAAATAGTTTTTATTTTCTTATATGTTTTTCTTAGTAAGCTTACTTTTTCAGATTTCAACTACATTAGCCGAAACCTGCCTGAATACAATTAGAAAAACTGCAAAATGAACAGAAAAATATTTTCTTCTTTACCTAAAAATTGTACCAAAGTCCAAAGTGCTTGCAAAGCATAAAAATTCAACAATCACATGTTTTAAAGAACGGCATTCCCTATATACATTATCTTCCAGAAATATATTTATATTCACTTTACAATAACCATCCAAACTTTGTTTGATACCTAGGTATTGTACAAACAAGAACCTAGCTGTTGATTAAAATAAATATGTGCAATGTCCATCGGCGCTCGACCGGTTTGCCATCTTCTAAATCTTGTAACACGCGGTGGCGGCGTAGAGCTTTGAGACTAACTTCTGCCTTGTTGCCAGCAGTCAACTCAAATATGCAGATGAAGTGACGAATTTCAATGACTGATCACCTTCAAACGGAAACAGCGGGTGAAAATTATGTTCAGCAAAGGTTAGATCGATCGGCCGCAATAAATAACGTTGAAAACTGGAGAAAAGTACTCTGTTTTGTACTTTAGCCTGTATTTGCGCAGGTGGTACCTTCACAAATAAGTTTTGTCTCGTTGCTAGGATTGCTATCTCAACTATGGCCAACTCAAGCAAGACCTCATATAAATCTTTTCCAGTTGATTTGCAACATATCAAATAACGAAGAAAGCAAAATCCGGTATTTCCAATTGCGTTGTTCCAACATCGCGTTACGCTGAAGTCAACACAACTTTTGCAAAAGAGCAACACCTGTATTTGTAATTTACGCAGAGGTGCCACCTGCCCGCATGTATGTAAAATCGGTCCCACGACATTTCCTTCATATTCGAGGCACGGTATTTTATAAGGCGTAATTTCAAATCTAGCGAAGGTCAGGCGTGTAACAAAAGTTGAAGGGTCTTGAGCAAAAAACGTCTCAACTAGTATAGAGAAAAATAGTTATCGTCTGCTGTCAGGTGCTGCCGAGCAGAAGTAACAAAAATGGACAAGAGAAAAACATCGCCGCTTTCTATGCTTCAATATATAAATAACACGAGCAACACTAGAGTAGTCTAGTTTCGTTGCTCTCGGTGCTGTGAAGCTCCACCGCAACATTTGCAGTCATGGGATACAAGCACTATTCAACTTGGACTTTTCGGAGAAATACGTTTTTCTGCGGACACCTATTAGTTTTCATTGCACAATTTAAGTGGGTTTCGTTTGACAGTGTTGTGAGTTGTTGCAAGCGTATGTTTGGATTGGCGTAACGCGAGAGAAGCTTGTGCCGAGAGAAAGTTCGCAAGAAGCGATGTCGCCGCACCTTGCCGTCGAGACATCGAGCAGAAGAATTGTTTCGACCGAGACGCACTAGTAACGCTCAGTTCCAGTAATGCAGTGAGGTCAGGACAGTTATCTTAACTTTGCGGCCAGACAGTGAGAACAAGAAAAGTGCTTTGTGGAAATTGCGCACTTCACGAAAGTCAAGCAGAGAAAGTGAACTCTTGTCACCTACTTTGTACGACTTGCGTCCACCAAAGGTCAGCAACATTATTACATTCAAAAGAAAATTACAGGCAAATCAAGCGGCTTGTTTTATCAATAAAAAGTTGTTTGAGCTTAGTCATTTTCAACGAGAAGCCAACAGACGGGAGCAATAAAAAATTTAAATTGTTCAACTTAAGTTGCACAAGAGCATATCACAGTAGTCTTCTTCGGAAATTATTGCGAACTAATATCACGACAGCAGGTCACCATTCAATAACAAGTTTTAAGGAAGTGTGAAAAGTACCAGCTGTTACCGCAAGCTTCCTAGTAAGCGACCTTTAACCCCGCGTTTGGCTTTGACTGGGTTTAGCCGCCACTTGTTTGTCGTCAATGGAGCTGCACGAATTCTGTGACAAATAAAAGTTTTGCTTTCTGCAGTAGGCCTTAACAGATTGCAAACTTTTTTCTCCGGCAAGCGGATAGTTGGACAGCTGCTGAAAATTTCGTGGCACCTGTTTACTTTAAGTTAAGTTTCACCGATCGCCAAATCCGTCATACATTGAATCCACTTGTAAGATTGTCGATATTTTTGTGAAAAATCGGAACAATATCTGCGGCAGTTGACTCGAGCAGTTGCTGCTGTGGCAATAAATTGCTTGCTTCGCTGCATTCTCGATATTGCTAAACTATATTCTTGCTACTTTGCAACGTGTGTGGGCATACAAATGTCGTACGTACTGTTGAGTAGTTGCCAATGTGATAACCACTTTGCAATCTTTCATAACTGATCCCATAAAGTGCACGTTTGCAGTTTATTTCTATTCCAACCAATCTTCTTTTTGGTAAAGGACGCCATTTTCCAGTAAATGCTGTCAATGCTGCGTACTTACAACAAATGGAACTTTGACGCCTTTGCTGTTTAGTAACAAATAATTTTGGAATACAAAAGTATTTTCTTGTTTGCTGTAGACGGAATTCTCTTACCGCCGTTTACGCGGCCACTTCCCTCTGATTCCGTTAAGTTGTAAGCTTGTTATGTGACTGCTTTCGAAAGGAATTCATGGCATTACGGTTCTGCGTGAGAAAGTATTTTTCGTTCGGTGTAGTTTTTTGTCGTTACCGAAAAACAAACAAACTTTTTTCCGATCGACACGCTCGGGTTCTTTTAATATCTAGTTAATCAGCTCGTACTCGTGTTAGACGTACCATTGTCCGAACACGAAGCGAAGGCGTAAGTTGGCTCGAGTCGGCGTCATTTGGATGCCTTGCATCGGGAGGCGCCGGTACGGCGCGACCGGGGTATAGTTCTAGAGCGCTAGCAGTCGGACGAAAACGGCACTCAAAGGGGTTGAGTCACTGTTTTGTATTCGCTTTCCTTCGAAACCTAAACAATCGTCCAATGATTCGGACAACTGTCGCGATGTGCGCCTCGATTGAGTTCCTCGGTGGACGTGGAGCGTTTGTTGGTCAGGCACTCAGTGCAAGATGCTCAAAACTTTTTAAACCACAACAAAATCCAGCAATCAGTCAAGAGGTTGCAAAAACCGCGACCGATGAACGTTTGCAACGTCGCGACTACAGACATCTCAGCGCGATAGGCATCGGTGCAGCAGAAAAAGAATGACAATCTCACACGATCATGAAGTCACACTTTTGCCGAGCAAATGCCATCGACGTTGATCACGTTGGAAACTTAGAAAAGAGGGCATCGCATGCCGTTCGCACTATTGCGCGTTTCTTTTATGCTCTTGCTCCTGTTATCAGAGCGAGCAACTCAAAATGTGCATATATTTGTGGGCGAGCGGCAGCTAAAAATGTTGTGAATCTGTGCAGAAAGCTCGAAGACCATGCCACGAGGCATGGGTTGTTCATATCGCGATAAGTAACAGGGAACACCTTCGACGAAAACGTCTTAACACAGCAACGCTTACCCTTTCTACGATCAAGCAAGCATAAAACAGCCATGTTTGGTGCTTTTGTTGACAAAGCGACCGATGTATAGGTGGCTTGTTTACAAGATGTAGTTTAAATTTCCTGTCAGTTCATTTTCACGGCAGAGACGGCGTGTAAAGCTTTTCTTGCGCGGTCAAATGCATTGAGATCAAAATTCTTTGGGGTTGTCAAACCAAATCGCATTTCTTCACTAATCGAATCAATGTCAGCATCCGTCACAAATGTAATAGACTGCTGAAAAGAGAAATAAATAATCTGTACATTTCCTGTCCCGATCTGACTCGGAGCGTCCAAGTTCAATAGTTATACAACAAAGGAACGGCGTACACGACCCTGAGTTTGTAAAGGACGCTTGTCGATTAGTTTCATGGCGTTGACTGCACGAAAGGTCTGTGTGATGCAGCGGCTTGTTTTGTGCGAAAAGCTGGGTACTGGAGAACGCAAATTTACTTCTCGCTTTTGCTTGTTCAGCGCCACTATCGGACAGTATTAAGAAATTTGCCAAGTGCTGTTTTCTGACCAGGAGCGTGGTTATTCACAAACTAAAAATTTTATATTTAGCGTAGAGTAGACCACCATCTTTTACTTGCCATGTTTGTCATTCCAGGTTGGTTAGAAGCTGCTAAATGTGTAGTTTCTTACCAGTTTTTCTTAAACCGTTTACTTCGATCCGCAGTTCGCCTGTGGCAAACATCAGAAGTAGTCACTTTGGAGTAATACAGATGCTATCGTGTTCGATTATCGCATCACTGGCCGATGTGAAATACACGCGGCAGCAAGGTTTTGGGCGTTTTATAACTTTTGTCAGGAATATCAGTAAAAATGGAACGCAAGTAAAAGTAGGTATATTGGTTCTTCTGGATGCAATGATGCATTCTGGTAGTGTACATTCTCATGATTTAATTAAATTCTTTACTTTTTCCAACATCTTTTCTCATAGTCTTGCTATTTGGTAATTTGATACGAAGTCTTTCGCATGTTGCAGTCTAGAATAGTTGTCTGTTACATCGCTCAAATAATTAAAGCAAAGCGTTATCGAGCGCTTGTTGGCACCTAGCAATCAAACAAATTTTCGCCGTTCACTCTAAAATTGTCCTGGCCTGCCAGGTGATGCCACCATGACATTCTGCCAGTCTTTTCACTGCGGATCATGGTTTGAATGGCAATTACAAGTTCAACCGAAAAATCGTCGCTCATCAACCGGAATGTCAACGCTGGGCCTAAAAATAGCCCATCAAAGTAAAAATGTTGTTGCGGTTCCAAAGCTCGGCGCTGAAGCGCAAAGCTCAATTAAAACAGAGTGATGAGAGCGCACTTGAAGGATCTGCTTTCGTCGATCTACGATTGGCACGAGGTGCTACTTGTGATTTGTGCTGTTGTTGTGGCGTCTTTTCCTTCCAGCGCGATCGTGTCTTGTTCAGTCAAACATGTTGCGAAAGGTTCACGTGGCCCAAGAACTATTCTGCGGTGGAGCTGGAGCACTAAAAACGATCAAGTTGATTGACTGTTATGTAGAACGAATGGTAGTGACATTCTTAAACCAAAACAGACGGTACCGAAAGCTGGAATACTTCGCTAGTGAAAGCTACCACTGATTTGTTAACGCTTCTCAGCGATGCAAGCATCGCTTTTCAACGTGGTCAATTTTAAAGAAAAGTTTATTGTTGTGAATTCGTGCATGTGTTGGCGTTTTGTATTGATGGAAAACGGATGAGATGATGTCCACAACAGAAGAACGAAAAACGAAACTAGAATTAAAACAGAAAGTATCTTTTTGAAACTTCGTAAAACTAATGCAGCCAGTTATATTTCGGACTAAGCTGTTTGCACACATTCACTACGGAGGGTTCTGATTACAGTTTCTCTTTCATTGTCGTTGAGTTTTATTTATCGTGGTGTAGTGTGGCTGATGAGTAATCACTGAAACAAGGGAGTTAGCGTTTCGTTTGAGTGCGAACTACGCGGTGTTTTGTAAAACTGTAGCCAGAGCGTCGCCTGTCACTAAACCCGTTCCTTTCACAACGCACCCGACCCAGTTTTGTGTGACTACGCGCACTTGAAATCATGTTGAGCTGTCCGAGGCATCTGTTAAAGCACGTTAGGAAGACGAAAACTGGCAGCTAGTGTGGTTTACAATAAATTCACGAATCCTTGTGAGGTCGAATGAGACGGGTTACGTTCTGGTTTTAGCAATTACAGGCTTTGAAAGGCGACTTGCCATTTCGCTTTTCAAAAGCTGCCGACAAAGTTTTTCGCTGTGGCCGAGAAATTTTGAAGCTAGCGAACGTGAATGATCCCTGGTTTTTGCGTTTCTCCGCGCATGACTGAGCAAAGCAGTGTGTTCGCAGTGCTCGCCAGAGCGAGTAGCTTTCAAACGACAGCAGCAAATGACACGGAGTCGGCCCCTCATTGTTTTCAATTGGTTGGCGGCTGTGCTGGACAACATGGAGGGCTAGGCTTGGTCGTTGTTGATATTTGGCGTTGCGACGTTCAACATCGACGAACAATAAGCCAGACTTCGTTCAAAAATCCCCAGTTTCTGCGCGAAAACCGTTGCTGGAACCAACGTTCGTTGGTGTCATCACAGGCACACTTGCGTTCTTTGGTTAGTCATTACTAAGCAGCATGGTGCATGTTGCTTGGGGCAGTCATGCACTCGGCAAGCAGGGCCCGAATTAACTGAATGAGGGAATGACCGGTAATTTATCTAGCGTAAGTGAAATGGCACTGCTGGTTTTGGGCTTGTGGCATGGTAACTATTTGCAAGTATTTATTATGACGAGTCTTTCCCATTTAGTCATTAAGGCGCGCTCGCCGTTACGCGCGTTGTACTGGAGATGTTGATTTAAGATAAAAAACGATCGATATATTTCGTAAATCATTCGCAGCAGTTACAGTTTGCCGAGATTGCGTTTATCCGTTCAAAACGGACGATACCATTTTCGACGAAAGATGAAAACGTTTTCCATATTACTACACTTTCGAATACCGTGAAGGGTCTGTAGGTTGGTTCGGGCTCTTGATTAAAATCGCGATAAATGGCATATTGACTTTGTCGTATTTCTTCTAGACAACAGCGTAAACGGTTGAAAGGAAAGCTTGTGCGCGAACTTAAAATGGCTGCGCGACAGCGTCACAAAAAAGGGAAAGGAGTCCCCCAACATTACGGGTGGATACCGACTGACGATTATTAAACTGATCCAAACACCGAGTTGCGATCAATGGGATGGTGAAAAGACTCGCAGCTCGTAAAAAGAGAAATTCAAACCTTTGCTAGAACTGCTACTTTGCGCCATTTGGTAAAGAATGCACGTTATGCAGGTCAGCCTGATCGACTTCATCCAGTGGCATTCAATGACACGCGAGCTGGTTTTTCACGCAAACACGCGTGCGGAGATAGTCGAGTCGCTAACGTTCTGTGGACTCCGGCGCCATTAAGTACAACTGCATCTTTTTTTAAGACCAATGTACTGTCCGGAACAAGTTTGTGTCTTCACTGTAAGTTGCAAGACTGGTGTGGGCTATTTTTTAAATAGTTGCAGCGTTCACCCGTGGTTTAGAAAATCTTGCGGTTTTCATGCATGTCATTGAACTGAAGGTAATACTCGTCAGCGCTTCCCACTGTATGCTTCTCCGCTTCAGGAACACGTTTACGCTCCAGAGCCACCTAAGCTCATGCGCTGGACAAACCGTGACTGAAAGGATAAACCGTGACAAAAGCGGTCACCTTCGTTGGAAAATGTGCGAGGAACTCGCAGGGGTTAAAAAGCAAAAAAACGATCGAGTCAGCTATTCTCATGCTGCTGAAGTCGGTGCAACTGCTATGTTTTCTTCAGGTTTAACTTTTTACCAGACACTTTCGTTTGTAAATCAACTTCCAGGAGTTGGTTTAGACAATATGTGCATACTTTACGTTGCGTGCAGACACTAAACGCATTTTGTAAATGAAATCAGTGATGTTCATAATTGTACAATATTCACAACACCAGGCTAACTGTCACTGACCTGTGGAGTCTTTCATGTACAGGAAACACGTCAGCAAACGGGAATGAGACGCTCGAATAACCAGGCAACGCGACCAAAAGCGCTGGAGGCTTGAAGAAAAAAACAATTTTTAAGCAAAATAACTACCGATTTCAGGAAGCGCGTAGTAGTAAAACCGCGATCACACTAAACTATTTCGGAGGAGAATAAAAGTACTAAACTTATGACAATACGTTATCTATCAAGCGTACTTCAAAAAAAGACACAAATTTGGGTCTGACACGTGAACTAAATTAAGATGCTAAGTTGTCTCTCAATCTGAGTCGCCGTCGTCACGCAAACAACCAAGAAAACATATATTGAACACGTTCACTAATGGCGCGCCTACGTGCGCTGCCACTTTCCCATGAAGGGCGCTCAAACGTCTGCCAACCACTCACTGCTTGCTCCGTGGCACGAATGTGTATGTTACGCTATTGACCAAAAAATACGGCGATGGACCTTTCGAAAGTGGAGCAGTTGTTGAGGCGCCTGTTGGCGATTTCAGCGACACCAACGGGTATCTGTCGCATGCCTTGCTTCACTCTAAAACAAAGGAATGCTTGGGGCGTGTGCGCATGGACAATCGTTACAGTTACGAATCGCTGGAGAGGCGATTGCGTTGCTTCAAATATTGACGGAAACTGCTCGCATGAAAACAGTGTTTCGAAAAAAATTTGATAATTGCAAGTTAATGATGCACTGGACCAAACCACAGTTCTTTTCCTTTTTTGTCACTGATCAGTAAAAATAGTTTATCGTTGCAAATTTTTTTGTATTTAGGAGCGAGTTTGTTGGCATCTGATGTGTTCTTTGTGTTCATCGCCACCAAACAACGCCCACGGGCAAAACGTTTCGCTGTTTGTAAGTACAAAATTAGGGGAGGGTTCTGTTAATTGCGTACCAAAGCAACAATCATTTCAGGTTAGATCGGCGTAGCAACGCTGTAGGTCCGCGTGCGCATTGTATGTTCGCTGCAGAAGACCGTCGTTTTTCGCCTGTCTATCCAGTCGTTAGTGCCAAAAAACGCAGACCAGCCTCAAAACAATCAAAAGGATCGAATGCGAACAGTTAGATTCGGCAGTTGCGCTCATACCGTAGTGTAGAGCAAAGGCAGCCGTGTATTAAAAAGATCTTTATTCGTGAAAATATTCAGCAAAGTTTACTACATCCCGATCGGTGGAAAGAGGGTATCGTAAATACTGCGATGCTCCACTCTGCATTAGGATTCGTGTCGAGAACATTTGTAATCGAATGCGAATCTGATGTAGACAGGGCAGCGATATGCATCTCCCCAATTACTTGGCGACGCATGGGCAATCTGAGACGGTCTATTACTGTCATTTGTCCGGTTGACGTGTGTTTTTGAAATGTTATTTCTTGCAGTATGTCGCCACAGTCATTTATGTTGTGATTGGCAATGCTTCAGCCATCTTGTCTCTTCTTTATTGTGCGTATTTATAGTCTATCAGCAGCAAGTTTGCAATCGGTTTATTTCAAGCGACTTAAAAGAGCCGTGCCGATAAATTTTGTAGGAATGCTGTTACGTCATTGCCATCCAAATGTCGTACTAAAATGCGTAACTTTGACCGCTAATGCCGTGAAAATTCATTTCTAAGGGAACAGAAATACTGTGTACAAGCGCTGCTGCTAAGCAGGCCAATGGGCTGGCATTGTTACTGGAAACTGTTGTCTTTTTCTGCAGCCCTTTTCCCAACCTGCCCTGTAGGGAAAAGTCGCTGCTGACACGGGTATTATTATAACTGCAACAGCAAGCCCATAATTTGCTCGGGGTGACGGGCGTGTAATGCTCTTGTGTAAACGTATATACAGCGCCTCCTACAAATACTGAATGGCAGAAATGAGTGAACGAGGACAGCGAACGCCTTAGGTTGTTTTCGCGACTTTTGAAATGAGAAATTTTAAGTAATGTGACTTCCACTGATTAAAGAGTAAAACTTNGGACACGTGCGGGAGCGATGTGATGGCCGGATGGACTTGCTATATCTTGATGGAACTACGAATAAACGGTATCATGGGCAAAATCGTGTGGAATCCTGCAGAAACCGCTGTTAGTTACCAAGCGAAGTTTAAAACACATGCGCCTTATCGCTTACATGCACCTGTTACAAGTACCCCTGGACATGATATTGTACAAGAGAGCAGCTTGGGTGCTTACGGAGAAGCTTTCGCACTTGGTGCAAAAATTAAGACGCTTGTAACACCTGGACTGAGATTCGCTGGGAAATGATTTCAAGACTGGTAATTTTCTGTGATTTATTGGTGCGATCCGCACAAAATACTGCAAGCTGCAGTAGATAGAACCAAGAATTTCTGTGACTGGACACGGTGTAGGTTTTCATGATTTAGGATTGTTGCAAGCGCGGTGAATGCAGATGATGAAGTGTGCCAAAGTGATAATAAACAGAGTAAAAGGCGTATCTTATTGGCACGGCGAAACGGAGCAGTTCGAAACTGGAGAGTTGTTGCAGCTGAAAAGATCTGAGCCGGCCCGATCAGCTGTGTCGTGACGTTGCCCGGTCACATATGATCAAGTTTATTTATGGTCACGGTTCTGCGTTCGGTTACTCTGGAAGCAGTTGCATAGTTTTGAAAAGGTCATTTGTCAGTGATTTGTTTACTTTGTCAGAAAAAAACAGGGTTTTAAGGCATCGAAAGTTCATGGAACTTGGTTCACCCGACAAGTGTTTGATCATGTGTGAACTCACAAAAAGCGCTTCCTTGAAAGTATTTCAGCACAAGGTAACAAAATGAGTTGTAGAAGGGCGCCTCTCTGACGCAGAACAGCATATCAACATAAATGTAAAAAAATTAAGCTTTTCCGTACCCGCACGATCTCCGCACGGCTGGGCGATTTAATCGACAACCGCGCAAAGCCCTTTGGCTGTTTTGCGGTCACACAGGTGTTCAAGCACTCGATTACGCAGCTATTATCACCTGCCAACATTCTCGAATAAATGAAAATCCGCTAACCTTCGCTCAACCTTGGCGCTACCGCATGTGGGTGAAGCACGCACTTGCACTTCTTCCTATCTTCTGATTGCAGACACTGCCAGTCAGTCTTAGCCTTGACCTCATATCAGAGCAAGTGTCTTTCTCCTCACGCTATCGACCAATACTCCGGCGTATGGCACGTTGGTATCTGTCACGTGAATAAACCGGCAACGCGGTAACTTCGCCATTTACAAGGCAAAGGGAAGTCATGACGACATCACGCAAGCCGAAGCGTTTTTATAGACAGTAGACACAACAGTCGGTTTATGTAATTGTAGGGAAGCCTCATACGTACTTTCGTCATAATGTGCCAATACCATGTTAATCAAGGCAAGTACTGCCATTGTTCCTTTGTATTACTTATCCAGTACTAGTAACCTTGCAGTCATTTCACACACCTTACTTTCTGTGGCAACATTATGACACTGATCATGTTGTCTTAGGGAAGGTAAGTGTGGAAAATTTCTAAATATAGCAATTCAGCGCAAAGAAGTAACTACTAGATCGTGCGTGAAAATATAGCAAAGCCTTCCGGCAATCGTGAAAGCAGCAGAAATGGCAGCGGCAAGTAAATATGTTGTGTAGAACAATTAGCTTCTCTGCAATTGCATGTCGTTGGGCGTTTATGAGTTTTGCGGCATTGAAGTAGAATTTAATGATTCCTCCATCGTCGCGAATAGATAAAGCAAAAAACATGCCACGGCAACCTCAACTACAATGACTACGCAATAAAAACCAAAGAATGCCAGTCAGATGAAAGTTGTTGCCACGTGGTTATTCGTGGATAGTGACGGCTTCGAAATGAGAAAGCCAAAGAAAACTGCAAGTAAATTCTAGGGGAACGATTATTACCGCTTGGAGAAAACCAGGTCGTTCCAAGTTAAGGGAAGCTCAGGTGAAGCAATAGCTCTAAAAAACATGCGAACGCATCTTTACTCAATCGCGCGACTAACTGGCTTACTTTCACAAAGTCGTTTCAACCCTATTCCTAAGTTGGCTGGCTACTTTCAAATAGTTGTTGCATAAATTTCCTTGTAATGGTAGAATAAATTAACCATGCACCTCAATTGGAACAAGAAAAACTAAATGATATTTGACAACATAAAAAACAATAAAACGGAAAACTTGAGTTGTGCGAGTGCGATAATGTAAATGCTCAAAAATTGGTTGTTTACCGTTATTTGTCGTGACTAGAGTGGAAGGCGTAGGAAAGGAATCTGGAAATATGAAGTTTTTGTATTTTTTTCAATTGTCTTTACCCCCTCATGCACTTTACTGTATTATTTCAGTTGAGAGTAACACGACGTTGAATCACGTTTAGGGTTACACTCGCGCGTCGTGAGAACTATGTATTCAAATGTTTTGGAGTCCAGAGAGTAGTCCTCTTTTGAGCAAAACGGCATGTTTTCAGACAAAAGTATGGTTGCGAATAAGAAAACAGACGATATCTCATATCTAAAAAAAGTTTGGAAACTGGGCGAATTTTAATAAAAACATGTAATATTCTACAAAACGTTTCAGCCCCTTTCAGTTGTTTTTCTAAATGTTGCTAGCATTGATTGAAGTTTTGGCAACGCTTTTTACCTTGGCCTGATCCTACATATCTAACAAAAAGGTTTCAGTTTGGTTTTCGGATTTAAACTGGATAAGTGCATGGGTATTGTGTAAATGATTTTGGCCACGTTTCAGCCGCGGAATTCTTGGCTTCTTAGCTAACGAAACCCCTGAAACCTTCCCACCGTCATTCCATTGTTATAATCCATTCGTTGCGAGTTTAACCGTAACTAAAGACCCTGTCTATTTTTGCTCCTTACAATTGAACGCTTCTTCATACAACCGTCTGCTTACTTGTTGAATGAGTGCATTTTGGCAAAGTCAATACATCAAGTATTACAAACGTTTATTGAGGGCGAAAACTGTGATAATAGCGGGTTGCTAAAATTAGATTTAAACAAATAGCATTTTGTTTTCTTGCTCCGAAAAGAGAAAACGCATCACCCAAACTATGCGTGACCTGTGTGGTCAAAGATTGCTACTTATTGCCTTGAGATGAGTATCTACTATTGTTTTATCAGGCAGCGAATTACCAAACTCCTCTCATAAAGATGTGAAACCTTTCACATGTGAAGTAGCTGACATATTAAACTGTAATTACTTTCACCATATTCGTAATACTTCGGCCTTGAGACCTTGATTTCAAGCACAGGCGTCATTGTTAAGTGCAGTTTTGACACAACATACGTCCTGTTTTGTTCACCTTCAAGGGTCTAGGATGACTGCATTTCCGACACTGTACTTGTCGAAGCTACAGTATCGAAGAGGTTTGGTTCGAAGTATGAAACCTTTTTCTGCTTCGCAAGTAACTTATTTAAAGCAATGCTCCATGTTCAGCAATCAGAGAAGGATGCCTTGAAAGAACGAAAGAAGGGTCGTGACTGCTTGAAGATATGTGTAACGCAGGAATCTTAAGTAATGCTGATTTTTCGGTAAATGTTGATTTTCTGGATGATTTATTTGACATGAGACCCATAAAAGTGTGCTTTATTTTGTAACGTCGTTAAACGTATGCTTTGCCTCTTTAGCTTGGATTAACATTTTTCAAAGAAAAACGTAGGCTTGATGCTGATTGAAAGATGCGAAAGCGAATCGGAAGCTAGCTGCCGGAGCCACGGAACTGATGCGTTTTTACGTATACTCCAAGACCCACTCCAACTAAAGTTTGTTCAGGGGATTTATGATGGTTACTTTGACGGACGGGATTATCATTTCAATTCTAGTGCTGCATTTGGTGGTCGAATTCAGCTCAGGACTTTTGCCTCTAGCTGGCCGGAATAATTTGATGCGACAAGCAGCAACTTACACAGGTGCAACATTCGAAGACCAAGAAAAAATAGTAAACGATTTTGAGAAAAAACTATTGAACATGTTTGGTCTGAAGAGGCGTCCCTCACCCGGACCGGACGTTCAAGTGCCTCGCATAATGCAGCACCTGTACAAAGCGCATATGGGAGACATGTACCAGCACCATGAGAAGATTTCTACGTCCTGGGAGACGGGATTCGATCTTCCTCCTGATGAAGTGATGAACAAGGTGAACACTGCAAGAAGCTTTCATCATTTAGGTAAGAACTGCTTTCAGTCAAATCGACGGTTTAGTGTGTTTTAGGCTTTATCGTCCAGACTGCAGTTACTTTTTTTGAGACACTGAGTAAGCACTTGATAATTGCCAATAGATTTTCTACTACCCGCAATGGCAACTCTTGTGTTTTTGTTGTACCATCGAAAAGTAAAAATATTCTGATTGCGAGCAGAGCCATCATTGGAAATTCTTTGGCTTACCGGTAGTTAGTGTCATCAGAGGTCAGCCTGCGCAATGTTAGTTTTGCCAAATCGGAACGAATATTTTTATGTGTATGACAGTTGAGCAACTAATCTGGTTTTACATCAAATGGTTTCATCCTAGTGTCTAGCAAGTAGAAACTGCCTTGATTTTCAGGCGTAGGAATCTTAAGAAGATTGCGCTGGTAGTAAGCCCAGCACTTTGAATATCGGTTAGAATCACAGTACTTAGAAGAAAATATTCAGAGCAAAAACGAGTCGTTGCTTTATACGCTCTTGTAATCGACTGTAAGGACAAATATTAGGTTGATGAAGAGTAACATGATATATTTTACTTTTGACCCGGATATGACTTACTGCAATAGGATAACAGTACAACTCTCATGCTATGGAGATCAACATCGTTTCTTGCGCCGCTAGCAAGTGTGCTGTAATCCACTTCTTACTTGATATATCTTATTTATCATCGGATATTGATCGTGCTTGACTCAGTACTCAATTGCCTGATAACGGATATCCAATTTTCGCGATTAAACTACCACGTGCTGCTCCGTGTGATCGAATCGGATTTCGACCGGGTAGGAACTTTTCGGTTACGGGACACGAACATGCATGTTATTCATTTCTATCCCGTAACTTGCACACACCGGTGGATGACGCGGAAATTTAGAAAATTTCTCTGAAAATGAGTACGCGGCGAGTGTTGCGAAATTATGAGCAAATTGTGAATAATCGATAAGACTTTTTTCACAGACAGCGGTAGACCTTTTGTTGAGAGAACTACCAAACATCTTTTAAAAGGGTGTCTATGACATCCAGTGACGTATTCCATACAACAGAATGACAGAACACACATACGCATACCTCGTAAAGCGCAACGCTTGCGTGAAGGCCTTGCCGTATGGTGTTGCTTTGCTTCAATTTTCGAGCTTAGTCGAGCGTAGATTTTAGCACACACAACGCGATCTCGCGGGAGTGTGTCTTTGAAACTTCGCAACAAATTAAATTTCAATTCTGCACAGCTGAAACATATTTCTGTTGCATCTGCGCCTTGTTCTTGTACCACTGAGTTTCTTTCCGTGAGATCGAAGCCATCCAGGCTTGTTTTGTTGAAGTTGGATGAAAACAAAAATTTAATTTCGCGGGAGAGGTTCTAAGATTCACCCCAGATCACGAGTTGAAATGCATTACGGCGATGGTTCGCTCACTACAGTCCCGAATCAGTCTGTTAAACATGCTAGTAAACATGCGAAAGCGCAATCGATATTGGTTACATATCGTGCCTGTCAGTCTGTCATGAGTAACGCTGCCCGCACTCACTGTGCTGTTTCGTCAGACATGTTTTGTAATATTTGGTAGAGTTGTGTCTGATTGCTTCTATTCGGTCGAGCTAGCGCGCCGGGCAAGTTGCTGCATGGCGCCTGTGTTTGTCTGTTGGTAATTAGTTGCTTGATACTAAACTATAAACAATCATTTTGACGTCAAACTGAAAGATTGAACATCCATATCGTCACTCGATTTCCTACTTTTTGCTGTTCGAGCTAGTTCGCTCATTAGGGCTGAAGAGCAAATCACGTCGGCCGCACGGCGGAGAAAGATACCAAGTGTAAACCAATTTATCTTCTCTGATGGAAACGTAACGCCAAACGCAGAAGCAACAGGGTCGGTTAGTTTGTACAGCTGAGCCACTTCCCAAGTAGAACTGTAAGGTAGCATAATGGGATGGTTGCGTTACACTTGGGGTCATCGAACTAAAATCACTTAAGAGATAGACATGAACGATCTCACATAAACAATTTGCTTCGAGTCAAATCGCCCAAACTACCCGCAGCTTGATGATAGCCGTAAAAGCTACTGCGAGCAGTTTATCGGCTGTTGTGATAGTAGCTGGTGGTTCACTCAGTCAATTTCGGCTGGGCTAAAATTTCTTGAGTAAGGTTGCCTTTGCCCTCTGAACAATTTAGTTCCGCAGAAGAAGCACTCGCAGCGATCTAAATTTGCTGAGGTGAACCCAAACATTTTCTGTAAGTTGGGACAATCCTCCGATTCGTACACAACCTGCTGTATGTACGTTGCTTTGTCTTGGCTTTAGCTCACTCCAAGTTACTTGGACATACATGCTACCAAATATCTGGTTCATATCGTGAGAAATGCTGTTCGGCGCGAAAATAATCCATGAAAGTAGTTTTTGAAAAACTGCTTGGAACAGAAAATAACGCAGCAACCGGTGAGAAAAATAAATTCATATCAGATGTTTTGGAAAACAACTGCGTTCATCGTCGGCAAAATTTACTAAGCATTGAAAAGCGAGTAGACTATTATTATTTTTTTTTTTATTGAAGACACCAGTGCGTATTGCTCTCCACAATTGCGCATAATTGGTGTTTGA
>JGI24021J15306_10003164_pt1 | contig 18392 bp, 8 predicted proteins | sample Ectturendosymbi1_FD_15306 | JGI IMG/M metagenome (IMG submission 15306)
CAGGTTTTTGGCGCAAAATGCAGCGTAAAAGTGGCTTCACACAGAATCCGGTTACGGCTTACGAACCGAATTATCGCCAACAGCAGTGTTCACATATGTTCCGCTGGCCGTATCCAGCAGAATTTTCTCGGTTTCGAACGGCTTACGGCTTACTTAAAATCAGTTTAAGTAAGCCGGATTGCCGTGGTTGTCGGTAATGGTGTTCTTGCTGCATGTGTGAAGACTGCTGTTGGTCATAAGCCGGTTCGTAAGTCGTAACGGGATTCTCCATGTGTGAAGGCGGAAACAAGGATATTGATGCATTAATTGGTATAGCAAACGCGGTGCTGCGTAAGCTTCATCGTTCTTTTGTCGCAAAACGGTAACTTTGAAACACAACAAATCTTTCAATTTTATATTATCGGTCTTTGTTCCAATCCTCACCTATAGTCACGAATCTTTGTGAAGGTCTGAACGACCTTAAATAATGCTAACTACACTCCACAGAGATGCGATCTTTGCGAAGAGCTCACGACGCGGCACTTCGCGATGAAGTGGACAGATTTTAATTCATAAAGCCTTGTTGCAACAAAGTAACTTCTCCGAATAGAGAGCTCCCAACTACGGTTATGATTCTGAAACAGGGATCTGCAAACTACGGCCCGCGGGCTAAATCGAGCCCGCGAAGCCATTTTGTCAATAATGAAAGGTGAACATTTGTTGATTTGGTTGAACGTAACATATCCGAAACCATCACTTTACCTTAGATGTCCGGTCGTCGAACTGTTGTGCAATAGTTTGTGTGGCCCTCTGACAAAAAAGTTTGCAGACCCCTGATCTAAAACAATCGTATACGATGGTTAGGCCACATGACCATATAATGTCTCAAGAAAATTTGGCCAGGCGAGTTCTGTTGGCTAGACCCACGGGAAAGTGACCCATACAGAGGGTTGCATCTCCGATCAGGCATGACCCGCCTTGGTGTGGGAGCCAATAGACCTGAAATCAGTGAGGAATTTCAATACCTTCTAGGGCTGTTGGCCGTGTGACCTATCGAGAAAAAAAGAAAAAGCGGGTGTGACAAGAGGGTGATATAAAGTGTTAGCACTGTCCACAAAGCCCACCCACGTTATCTCATTTTTAAAACGACTTTTTTGTACTGTGTGGAATATTGTAGCCTAATTTAACAGATTGATGATCAACAACTGTTTGTTCAGTTCTGTAAAACAACTTTAAAGATTCTCGTGCAGACATGCGGAAAATTGCGTTATCACATCTGTATCACATCCGACGAGAAGTCAGCTCATTAACCAACTACGCTAGATACTCTCGTGAAGGCTGCACCGAAAATGTAAGAGCATGTGAAATAACCTATTTATCAGACAAAATCACTGATTTGGATATGATTTTTTTGTGGGTTTTTCTTCTTCTTTTGAGTCAGTTCTTAATAACCACTGCTTGGCCGCACTAGATCTCGCGGCAGGTGTTGAGCAGTCAATCTACTGTCTCATCGTCCAGAACCGTCAGGCCGTGCAGTCCATGAGGAGGTCAATGGAATAGACATTGGAGGACAACCTGGTCGACGGTTTGTTCTTCTGCGCCACACTCACAGGCCGCAGAGAAGGCCATACCCATTTGTACAAACAGGAGGGGAAACGTCCAACACCGGTGCGGAGACGGTTTAGTCGGACCCAGGCTCTTCTTGGGAGGATCATTCCGAGGGGGTGGGTACCGGTGTCGGAGATGAAAGTGCGGAGTCTTGTAGGGTATCCTCCCACTCCCCACTCCATTGGTGATCCGCCTAGCGCGCCCCACGTATGTTGTTGTTGTCAGATGAACTGATGAGTTGTTGTGCGGCGGGTACAAATGGGTGTTTCGATTTGAGGCGCCGTGCACTTGCACTTGATGGACAGATGAGCGCTGAGTGGAAGGTGTCCAGGCCTCATGGCACGGCGTGCTAGAGACAGTGTGGCTCCATTGCGACGAAGCTGAGCAGGTTGGATGCCTGCGATGATGGGACGTTGTCCGCTGGTGTGGGACGCAGGCACCCAGTCACAATTCGCAAGGCGTCATTGATGGCGGGATTAATAAGGCGGGTGTGAGCACTGCGGCACCAGACAGGAGCGCAGTATTCCGCAGTCGAATGCACCAGTGCAAGGGTGGCTATTCGCAGCATTTTTGCTCCATCACCCCAACCGGAGCCATCAGGCTGCCTAAACAGCGCTATGCGTGATGTCAGCTTCTTGTGAAGTGACTCAAGGTGTCGGCGATATGTGAGCAACCTGTCCAACGTTACTCCGAGGTATTTGGGCTCGGGGCAGAAGGGCAGGATTTCATTATTGTAGTTGACTTTAAGCTCACGTTTAGCTTCCTTGTTGTTAAGATGGAAGGCTGCCAACACTGTTTTTGTAGTGCTGAGCTTTAGCTTCCAGGCCTGGAGGAATTAACCATTGGTTGCCATGTCCTTGCTCAGCACCCCTTCCACTGCCTGCCAATTTCCATCAGCATGCATGATTGCTAGATCGTCAGCATATGCATACTTTCTGGAGACGATGGTTGGCAGGTCAGAGAGGTAGATGTTGAAGAGGAGTACCAGGAGAGATCCCTGTGAGACGTCGTTCTTAAGGCGTTGTGGGTGACGTCATAATAGGGGTAGGTTTATGCTTTTTGGTCCCTGCCAATTGGACCTGGGTCCCAACCCCAAAGGCCAATTTTTTTCACTTTTTTATTTTAAACCAGGTTAAAATTCACATCTTTAGAGCCCTTGGTTGACTTTCTAGCGTTTTTGGTCAAAACGTTATGGCCAACAAGCCACTTTGTTTGCAAAAATCTGATGTTTGAACAAGTCAAATCTCTAGAGTCTAGACAATTGTGGTTTTGTGGTCCGTAAAGGATTGAAGGCGTTGAAACCGTTTTGACGCAAATTCAGATACAAAATCATGAAATCTTGGCTGATTAAAAATAGAAAGCTTCCAAGACCGTTACTAAGAGAGTAAGGCGTAGTGATTTATCTTTTGTTACTGCAACACTTTAATTAAAATGATACATTGTCAGCAGCGGCATTCTTGTACCTGCTAAAAAAATTAATTGGCAAAAACCGTTTAAAGGTCCCAATCCCAACGTATAGCTGTCCAGTGGTGCAAAAACAAGGCTAAAAAATATCGATTTTTTACAATGTTTCTAGCTGAAAAGAAAAAGGATAGTTTGCGAACAGCTGACATTAACGCAGATTTCACTGTGGTACGTGAAACAAATGTTACATGAGCTGTCCTGAAACCCAACACATTGTCAGCTTTCAGCTTTACCACTGAACGTCATGTGGTCGGTTCACGGTTGCAATATTACGCTTAGGATTGGAACTTTTTTCATATAGTGACAGTTGGTTGCGGATGGTATGTGTGGGAAAGGCGTTGCTCGTGCAGCACACATCCAAAAATTGAGTAGGTTTGGTTTGTAAACTCGATTGTAACAACAAAAGAACACGCGAAGTTATCAAAGTACAGACGTTTAAATGAATGGGCATGCTCAAGAACAGGCCACCTGAAATACGTTGGACATATCACGCAGGTTGAATATGTAATGAAATTTTACGGCTGTTGGAAGAAACGTTGACGTCATCCGTTGATGTAGATGGATTGCAGCTTGCACAACAGTTCCAGAACTTTTCATCACAGACGGTGGAAAAGAGTAGCCTGAAAAACATTAAAAATCCGGCACTAACATCCAACTGAAAACGACTTGGTTTCAATCTTGCTTGCGAGTAGGCTACTTCTACTGCGCTAGCTCCAATGGAAGACACCTTCCTCACGACAGCGACATCGCGTGATACTGTTTGAGGTGGGCACCGCTGCTTCTAAAGGATCGGCGATCGCCTTCACTCAGCTCATTCGAAAATGTAGTGAGCTCATTCGAAAAAGTATTTAAAAACAATTGGCTTTATTAACTTAAAGAATAATTTGTTAAATAATTTAATGTTTCTTGTTTTTTTCTTCATTTATTCGAAAACCGAATTAACGAAAAGACACAAATTCTGCACAAGTTGCAGTACAAGTATTCATTGTTGGGACGTTGCGTAAATTCATTAGGAAAGTGTGAAGGGCCGATTTAATTCCTGATGGATTTGAAGCTGTCGCTTTTGGCACCATGAATGAACTCGGAATTAAAAAACGTTCTTATCTCACAAACCAAAGGAAAATCTAAATACCTATCTTACGTCATTAACTTGATAGTTGATTCCATGGACGTCAGAAGGATTTTTCCAGGGAGGGTCCAACAGTGAATTATCCAGGGAAAACCAAGTATTTTTGCAGGGAGGCAAAAAGTGGCAAAATTTCATTTTAACCACTCGAAACTACGAAAACAACCTTTTTCACTAAAAATGTGAGAGGAAAATGTCAAATTTCAAAATCCAGGGGGCTTTGGCCCCCTTTTCCGACGCCCATGGTTGATTCTAACGTAAAGAAGGTGGAATACCATCTGCTAAGGGAGCTTGAACAGTAGAACACTACACCTACATAAACAACTGTACGTGTTTCGAGGTTACAAAATCTCCACGAACTTCCAAAACGCATGTTGGTTGGTCACATCCACGGGCGTCCGCAGGGGAGGAAAAACGGGCATTTGCCCCCTTGGAAATTTGGACTAAGAAGCAAAGTTTCTGGAAAACCTGAAGTCAGCAGCTTTCACTGTTCTGGTGACATGCAGTAGTGAGCTTGCAGTTCACGCATATCCATTCCTTTGCTTGCCTGCAGAGGCAGGTGGCCAAACCTGGGAGCGGATTCTTCTACTGTTGGACTTTATTGCCTAACAATAACATGGCAGCAAATAAAGGTTGACTTCACGTTACGTTGCGTTAATAGACGTTCCAGAGATGCCACTTTCGATGTTATGACCTATAACATCAGATTTGATGTTTTCAAGTTTTTTTGATGTTGGATGTTAACACGACAAATTTAACCCTGCTCAGGTAAGCTTGAAAATGCTTAACAAGTCAGGTAACGAAGGGTGTAATGCGTTCCTTTTTCTTAATGTGGTCCCGGGACACGTGACATCCGGTATTTCCATACCAAACTATTTTCTACTTCCATATGTCCATTGTTAATAACTTTTGCAACAAAATTTTATCTGCGCAGGGTAACATACATATTATACAAATTTTATGCAGGGTACCACCAAAAAAGTCTTTTTAGAGGGGATTTTTTGTTTGTGCATAGAAAGCGTCATGCACGTGTTAGATCCATTTTTTTCATATAAAGTCATGGTGTAGGAAGATTCTTTACATATAAGGTATGAGTGGTTATATCTGGCCAAATAGGTTTTGCACTTAAAATTGCATTGAAATGTTGACTTGGTAAGGTGTCCAAAGTTTAATACATATCAGGTAACCATGGGTGGTATGGTACCTCTATACCCCTATATAGGCTTTCAGGGACATTTTGCAAAATAATTCTGGCACCATTCCATTAGTCTCCGAAAATCAGGAAAAGTCATGGAAGCAAAGGTTTCTAAATTTTTCTAAGTATATAAAATCAACAAAATACAAAAGCCCGGGGTGGTGCGCCACCCTGCTTACCTGAGCAGGGCTTGTTGAAATTGCTTTTGGTACTGTAAGCAAGGACGCAATTAGGTGGGGGACACGGGGGACGCGTCCCCCCACTTTTTCAGACAGTGGGGATATAATATGGCATGCCCCCCACATTTTTCTCTTTAGGTTCGTAATACATTGGTTTCACACCAAGCTGTCCCCCTCATATTTTACAACAAAATTGCACTCATGATCGTAAGCATTAGTTTTTTTATTTTTCATTAATTTTTGCAAGATTTTTATTTGCAAGTTTGCCTTCCGCCTTAGGTTCAGATCATCAGTTAATGCGTTTCTGCCTCGTAGGAAAGGCTTTGTTTCTTTCTGTGTGAAATGGTAAAGCGTATTTTGTCGAAACAATGGCGGTTCTATCAGTTGTATTGCACGTGTTTGCGAGCTCGGATGGAGACCACTGAGCAGAACAGAGTTTCAGATAAAGCTGTAGCTCAGATCTATAGCCTATTTTGATGGCAGTGCGTTGAAATAACGAGCTTATTCGAAGCCAGTGTGAAGCGAATCATATTTTTTAACTATCAGATATGATTTACGTTGCCAGAGGATGAAACTGATAAGCTCATTTGTGCAGTTCTTGTGAAAAAGCAAAATTAGCCTCTAGACTTCAAAGAAGTTGTATGATTCATTGATGGTAAGAGTACTTATTTTGACAAATAGTTTGGAAAAGGAATTACAGTTGCGTCTGTTGTGGCTAGCATTTTTGACGTTTACGCCTGGAATTTGATGTTGTAACGGCTGAGCCCCATTGGTATTACTGGTTTTGCCGCATGTGGCTGTTGAACGCAGACACCTTGGCAGGTAATGCAGCCGAGGCAGTCAGTCACTCCTGATAGCGGTAAGCCACGTATTTTTATACTGTATGAAAAGAACCACGAGTGAATCTGTAGCAATGTTTCCGCAAGTGTGAAAAATCCGTTGCAAGTGAGAGACTATGAATGTGACCAATGTGTCTGAGTGAATAGCTTGATCAAACTACGCATATGCAGGCTTCTTTTCACACAGTATATAACAAGGTGGTAGAGTCCTGCGCGGGGCGGGTTAACCCGCGCGGGTTGCGGATACCCGCATTTGCGGAGCGGGTGCGGGAACCCGCACTGCTTTGCGTGCGGGTGCGGGTTGAACTTGCTGCGGGGCGGGTGCGGGTTGTACTTGGTTGCTGCGGGTGCGGGGCGGGCGCGGGTTGAGAAATTCTTTGTGCGGGTAACTGAGTGTTGAGCCGAAGCACGTGAACTTAATCAGCTCAAAAATCGCAAAACACCTGGATGTACAGTAGTACAGTGCTAAAGTTGTTTGCCAGCATTGCGCTTAGGACAGTAGGCCCGCAGCAATTATTACATTATGATGTAACAACCCATTGTTGCGAAACATTAGCTCAGACTTTTGTCATGTGGTGGGCAGTGCTCTCACTTTTAGGGATTTTGTTCCTAGATTGGAACTTTTGAGTCCTTTTAGGGATTTTTTAGGGATTTTCGGAAAAGTATGAAAATGTGTGAAATTAACTATTTCAGTTTATTTTGCAAATCATATTTGGTTATTTTTTTAACATTTATCATTCGCACTCCGATTTTATGGTCCACCACCACAGATTTAGGGATTTTTTGGTACTGTTCTAGGGATTTTTGGAGTTGCATATGTGAAAGCCCCGGTGGTGGGCAAGTGAACATTTTCCAATGTTACCGTCGTGCTTGGAGACGAATAATTCAGTCTAGCAGCACTTCTAAATAGATAAAACAACGCTCGCACAGCTAGTCACAACTGAACTGAAACGTGTTTTTTATCACCTCAAATCTGTTGACTGCGAAAGATCAGATCTGTGGAAAGTTTTGATTTGGTTGTCAATGAAAGAGAATGAGTAGCTTGATTTTCTGCTTGTCAGACTTGTCTTCAGACATTATGAGTAGGGCAAGTTTTTCAACCTTTTTTACAGCTTCTGAAATACCCAAAATTTATGTAGTAGGATGAGCTGGTTGCAGGAATTTTATATTGCAACTTTTTCCTTTTTCACATGCAACTTTTATCAAGTAGGCCTATTGCGTAAAATGTGCAAGTGTGATTTAAAAAAGATGCTTGAGAACTATTTCAGTATAGTTCTGTTCTCTTTGATAACCGATTCGAACTGAATACTGACCTAAAAGCAACTGTAGAAATGACCCGGCCAAACAAACATCAGTCCAGAACTGTAGGCCAAATTGTTAAATTGCCAAGCAACTTCATGCACTGTGGAGCGAAGTTTTGACATGCTAAACAAACTGTTGGCAAATTATCGCCATTTCTCGCCAGATAATGTTTGGAAATATTTAGCATTATATGTAAATAAATCGCTTGAACTGTCTTTTAAAATGCTTGTGCATGAATGCAACTTTTGTTAAAAATAAATGCATATTTCTCACGATTTTACTGCAACAAAAATTTGCCCTAGTTATGAGTTTTTTGTAGTTTTCGGACAAGTGCGGGTTTGAGACCGAAAAAGTGCGGGGCGGGCGCGGGTTAGGGTGGTCTGTGGGGCGGGTGCGGGCAAAATTTCTCAAACTCCTGCGGGTGCGAGGCGGGTTTAAATTTTACGGGTGCGGGGCGGGTGCGGACACAAAATTTCAACCCGCGCAGGACTCTGCTAGGTGGCTTGTTATCTATGCGAGCTAGTTGGTAAACGTTATCGTTAAGGTTTAGTTCTGACTTCTGAGTGAGCAAGTGCAAAGCTGTATTTGCTGTGGCAAATTTTGTAATTCATCTGCTCAATTTTTGTAAGCCTTCGTGGTGTTCTAACTTTAGTAAGTTGTCCGATAGTAGTTTTCAACTTAGGTCTACTTCTCATTGCTTGAAACAGTTTTGCGAGAGTGTCTAACTTTCCTGCTTTTTCACCGCTAATGTTGGTGTGGCTGTTGATCATTCTTAAATTATGACTTACTTGTCGAAAGTACTCGCAAAAATGGATATTAGGCAGTTTATCAAAAGAAAAAGCATTTTTGATAGCACAGACTAATGAGAGCACCACAAACGTAGTTGTGTTTGTGGATAATTCAAGCCAAGTTTAGACTCAGTTTTCTGCAGTTCACAATAATAACGACATTGGATTATACGCCAATTCAGCAAAAGCTGTAAAGGATAGTAGACCCTTTTGACAAACTCATATGCACCTCCACCTGAATACGATTTCAAGGATGTGAATGGAGTTCGTGCTGGGGAATTTTCTTTGCTGTGTAGAAAGGGAAAAGTGCTATTTTAAACCCCCACTTGCATTGCATCGCCAGCAACCTGAAAACGATAAGCAAAATGTCGACGTCGCCCCCCTTGGAAAAAATTTTCCGGACGTCCATGATGGGAAGCACTGGAAATGACGAAGACCTGGAGTAGTGAGGCACAGGTGATTATGGAACCGGAGTGCCGGAATGGACTCCGGCAGGAGTCTACGTTTTTTGTCGGAAGCGGAGTGGGACCCGGAGTCGGAATTATGAATAGGGGTGGAATATCCGGATATCGGTTAACCGGTTAACCAAGGCATTTCCAGCTATCCGCTATCCGGATATCATTTTGTCGGTTAACCGAATAATAAGGGAGTAACATTATTACTGCTTTTTTATGTTTGTATGACGTTAAGCAACTTGGAATTGCCTTGTTCTCAACTACGGGCGGTCTAACATCCCACAGTTATCTTGCAGTAATACGCTGACCTCAAAACCTTTATTTACTCTTCATATATTCTCTAGAATGTCGGGGAAAATTTGTTCTATTACGTTACAAAGTAACTGATATGCGACAGTAAAATTTTAAACCTCACGGCATTAACAAAGAGATTCAGTCGAAACGCTTCGAGTCGAGTGTGTGGCCTATGCTTTTCTACTGTCTAAATAAAAAAAAAACAACATTGAAATGGAATTCAAACGTTTCAAAAGTGAAAACCCTGTGTGGGGCTACTTCCAACGTTCAACAAATGGCGATAGGGCAAAGTGTGAAACCTGTGGAACCAGTGGCGTACGCAGAATATTTCCGAGTGGGGGGCCAAGTTTCGTCACAATCATGTGACGTCACACATCAACTTTAGGGGAAGTGCCGAAGACACGACCATCCTAGGGGCGTCCGGGGGCATGCCCCCGGAAAAATTTTGCAAAATTACACCTAAAAATACGCATTTTCGTGCATTCTGGAAGCAAGTTTAAGACAATACTGTTTATACATTTTTTTATTTTTAGGGTCTGAGGGGGTGGCCATGGCACAGTGGCCTCCCCCTCCGTACGCTAGTGTGTGGAACTAATATTTCTTGCAAGGGAGGGTCAACAGGCGCTATGAGAAACCACTTGCATTTGAAACACAAGATTCAGGTTGATGCAAAAAATACAAAAGCGCACGTTCCTTTGACAGTCAGTTCTACAGGTAAAAGCAGGATTGACAACTTTTTAGACAGTCAATGACTCGGAGAGAATTGCTGTAGAGCTGGAAGCTGTTGACAGAATTTCTCTTAACACAATTGCTACCAGCAGGCAAATGAGGCATGCTTTTCTAGCAAGAGGATGCAAGTTGCCAGAGACAGCGCGAAATGTTAGAAACCTTGTCATGACATTCTTCTTTCAGCTGAAAAGCAATATGAAAGAAAAGATCAAAATGGAAAAAGGGGCTGGAAAATTCTGCTCTATTACGCTTCACGAGTATACAAGCACAAGAAACAGAAGATAAGTGAATCTATACCTTCACTGCGATGAAGAGCACATTAAGGAAAAATAAACGTTACAAATTTGTGTTTTTTCGTTGTACTGCATAAAGTCAGCTAAAGTGCAAAAGTATCAGGTCCTTGTATTTTGACTTCTAAATGGATTATATGACTCTGAGTCAATACTTTAATCATCATTAAAACTTTAACAACGTGTTATTTCTTCCTTTGAATATCCGGTTAACCTGATAGAGCAAAGACCAAATATCCGGATATATCCGTTATCCGGTTAACAAGTTTTTATAACTATACGTCTAACCCTAATTATGAATAAACACCGGAGATGGAGCAGGATTGAAACTTTCAGTTTTTATTGTAGCCGGATAATAGCTTTTATTAAATTTAAATTTTCTCTAGCAGGCTAATTGTAAGACTGGTGCCGTGGCTCTTTGCTTTTAATTAAATTGGAAGGTGAACCAGGCCCGTAGCCACGGGGGGACATTAAGGGGCAATGACCCCCCAATTTTTTCTCTGATCCCCAAATTTTGTTCCCAGAAAATATTGTTTTAAAAACATATAATGAAAACAAAGATCTTGCCCCTAACATGCGTATTTTAACCCCTCAAACCATAAAATCTGGCTACGGACTTCGTGGAAACCAGATAGCTAAACGCCGTTGAAAGGTTGAGATCCAAAATATACTCAAGATGTCGCTGTGGTGATACCGGTAATATTACGCCGAGGGATACAGAGACTAGTAACAAGAGTAGGCTTTAGAATTCAATGATCCCCTCTTATTTTTGAAACCTCAAGGAAATGGATAGTCTTTAGCAGTGAATGTTTAGTTTGCGGTTGTATTAATGTTTTCAGTTCAAGTTTGATTTTGGACTTTATTCCGTAACTGCGCTGTGGCAGAAAGTGCTTACAGGGCATCGCTTACTATGAATGGCTAAAAAAGGTCATCTTTTTCCAGGGAACACAGAGTCGCAAAAGAACCGCTTGCTATGGGAGCAGTAGTTCCCTGGACGCACGATTTCTACTGATCTTGGCCGTACCACTAAAAAAGAGCTTGCCCCGGCTCTGAAAAACTATTTCAACTGGTTTGATTACATGTTTTGATTATGTAGCATGCATCAGCGGACTACACCTGCTGTTTATAACGATAAAATTCTGATAATATAGCTTCATATCCATGATAAGGTAAAATGTGAATCGTGCTCTAGCAGAAAATAGAGATCATAGAGAACTTAAATTTTTCAAAGATATTTTCTAACTGAAACGACGCTGCAGTGATTTCTGTCCATTGTACAGCCCGGTCGTGTTCGGCATATTTTCAAGACACTAGCTGCAATCAACGAAAATGCAACGTTATATTGTCGTAGACAAATTTGTTTCACCTGGGTCTTATTCTCGCTCGCGCTCCTTTCTGCTCCGAATTTGCTTTGGTCTGTGTGAATCCTGGAAATTATTTCTATAGACCAGTGGTTTTCAACCTTTTTGTACCGCGATCCAGGCCCGAAGTCACCGGGGCATTGCTTACCAAATTTTATGCTCAGAAAAATTTGTTTTAAACATAAATTGAATACAAAAATCTTGCCCCCTAAAACTGTGTTTTTCGCCCCAAACCTTGAAACCTGGTTACGGCCATGCAGTGAAAGATTCACTGTAGACCAGTGGTTCTTAACATGGGGGTAAATTTCGTCTTCCAAGGGGGTAAATTTACTGAAACATAAATTGTAGCCTATTTAAATTTTTATAAATCATTCTAAACTGTAAGAGTTTGCTCATTTCGTATTTTCAACAAAAAGCACCATTGTGTGTATTGGGGGTAAATCTGGTAATCTTGTTTGATAAAAGAGTAAGGTATGTAAAAACGGTTAAGAACCACTGCTGTAGACTGTTGAGGGAAGGTGGCAGACTGGCGGGTTCTGTTCTGTCTGACGCATAACTAATGCTCAACTGCTGTATCGCAGGAAGATTTTTTTTAACTTTGCAGTTATGTTCAGTTACTAGAAGTTTTACCTCTGCTCTGTATCTTTTTAGGGGTATTCACAATTTGTTATTGTTAGTGAAATGTACAAGACAACAGATCTTTAAATGCAGCAGTGCGGTTTCAGCCAAGCCAGCAGAAATACAGTGCAGGCAATCCCTAAACCTGCCATTAATATCTTCAAGTTTACAATATAAGGGAGATGATTTAATTGTGTGAATAAAGTTGTATGAAGTGTTTTCAATGTAGCCTATGGAACTTTGTTTGTGCAGGCTAAAAAGTGAAATGATAACGATAGTTGTTTCGTTGTCATTGTGCCTGAAGCACTGTGGTGAAAGAGTTAACGATATTTGGTTCAGGTGAGAACAACGTATGATACTATTTCTTGGTTTCAAGTTTTCGGAGTGTAAACAGTGGTCGGAGTGTAAATTTTCAACTAGCCCAGGAGCTTGGCCCTTGCAGTTCCAAAACACGTGACTCCGATCACCTCTGCAGTTAGGCTCACAGCGCCTGTATCGCCATAGAAAAGCATAGGAAGGGTTGTAGCCTATCAATCAAGCACAGCCATCTTGGAAGTGGGAGCTTGGAGCTGTGGTTTTCGTGTAGTGTCGGGCTGGCAAGTACGGAAGCAGTATTGTTCGTTTCGTCGTCAAGCGACAGGCAGCAGTGTCGTTGTGTTCATTCTAGTACTGGTAAGAGGTAGGGTATCTAAATTGCAGACTGTAAAGCTTTACAAAGCATAGTGATATGACACATTGTGTACTTGTAGGGAGTCTTACTTGTAGTTATTACATTTGGTGTGCGTTTTTATTTTAGACAGCGGAAAGTTAAAGTGAAAAATATGAACGAAACAGATATGGCGTAGTACCTGCAGCTTGCGCAAGATTTTTTGAGGTTTAGTGATTCGCAAAAGCTAATATTATCTATGCGGCTAAAGAATACGATGTAAACGACATTTTTGCAGACATTTCGGTAACTCCTGCTACCATCATCAGTGCATTTGCGATTGAACTGCAGTGATCTTGCTGCAAGTTCTCATGGCAGCGTGGTCCAACTACAGACCAGCGAGTTTTCTCAGTATTGAGTGCTGTGTGTATGTTAAAGTACGCAATTTTAATCAGAACAAGCATAACATCTGTTAATAATAACGTACAAAATTAAGGCGTTAGACTATACTGTAGAGAGCTTCTAGAAATTAGTTAGCAAACAAAGGTTTCCCAAACTGAAAGATTTCGCACGAAAAATGCACTCGATGTTCGGAAGCACATGCATTTTCTACCATGAAGCAAGTCAAATCTAAAAACAGAAATCGAATGGCAGACGAAACACCCGGCCATTATCTCCGACTAGCTACCACTAACATATGATATTGTTAAAGGAACGATATAGTCAGAGAAGTCTCAACCACAGGCATCGCACTGATAGAGATTTGTAATAAATTGTTTATTGCTATTGTGTAATAATTTCCATGACACTCTCACTCAGGCCCGTAACTAGCTTGGGACACCAGGGGGGGCGTAGAGTTTTCTGAGAGTGGCGCAAATTTTTCAAACTATGTCCAATACTTTCAAATAATGTCCAGCATATTTTTCCAGGGGGGCAAAAATTTTTCTAGGGGGGGGTTTACCCCCTTGGTTACGGGCCTGCTCTCATTTAGCTAACCTATTTTCCCTTTTCAATTTCAAATCTTGTGCATCTGTTGTTTTATACATCATTTTTTTGGATGTGGCTCGCGACTTGTCACGTTTTTGTAAAATGGCCCGTATCCCAAAAGTAGTTTGGAACGCGCTCTCTTGTGATCAGTCAGGAGAAAAGCGCTGTGTAAAATGAAATACGCGAAAAGCTGTAACGGTAGTGATGTAGTGGCGCGGAGTACAGGTAGTCACGAGATTCGACTGGATCAAGGCCTCCTAAATATACACTATTTAGGAGGCCTTGGCTAGATACGTGACGATGGTGATAGCGCTTGACGTCATGGGTGAGGCATGAACCTCTGTCACAAGTTATAAATGCATAGAGGCATCAATGGGATGTTTGCATTCAGCTCTGGTTTGTGTTCTTGAATCAATTAAGATTCAAGAATCTGCAGCCGCCGCCAGTTGTCCCTGCCAATGAGCTCGGGGTTGAGAAAGTCAACCCAATGATCTGGGATAGCTTGTAAGAGCCTGCAGACTGACGAGCTTACAGCTTAGTGACGTTCGATTCTCTTCTATACGATTTATCAAATTGCGTTGCGTTTGCCCGACGTAGGAGGTACCGCATGATCACGTAACCTGCAAACAACGTTATAACGGTTGAGTAAAGCTTGCCGGTCCTTAACCGAGAACTAGCTTTGAAGCTATCGGGTATTTTGAAAAAAAATACCCGAAAGCTTTGTTTCAAAATACCAATGGGCGGTCCGGGCTCAAAAAATCTTGGACCGTGCCATCTCTACATTCCACACACATAATCATCTCCAAAGTTGTTGCGTCTACCTGGGAAATATAACTTTGATTATTTAAAAAGCAAACGCCAATTTACGCGAACGAAACCTATTTCCGTCATTAAACCTCAATCACAAATTTCTCAATGTAGCGCGCACGCCTCCGTTGGTATTCTGTGCAGCAAACAAGATCTTAATTTGTGATTCAGGTATGTGATTTTCAGCGACTCGAGTGTGTGATGGAAGTTATTTGCTGGTGTGACATCTCAGTAATGAGAATAAATCGAGAAAAAATAACCTAATTTGGTAAATCCGTATAGCTAATATTTATGAATGTTGAGGAAACAAAAACTCCCGGAATAAAGCGCAATCCAACATAGAGATTTGGTTTTTCCGCGTATAGAAAGTCGTTACGCAAAATTCTGATTATATTATCAATTAACTGTTAATTTCTATAGTCGGAAACTCTGGCGGGGTTTAAACATGTGAGCTGGTGTAACCGTCAGGCCAGCATTAACTAGGCCGGGGGTTGACCTACTAATTTTGCTGTGTCACTAAGATCACTTCCAAATAAGTTCACTAGGCCGTCTCCTCGACCTAGTAAAGCGGCCATGGAAACGAAAGGCAGTAACTTTGTTGAAAGGCACACTTGCCCCGCTTTTAACGTTCAGCGTATTTTGCTACGTGCGTTTAGTTTGACCTATTTTGTGAAACGTGTCGGCGCATTATACACCAATCCCTGTACCAGCCTTCTATTGAACAACCACAGTGCAAAGATCTCTGGTGCACGGACCCGGCCTTGGCACAAGTTGCGGTTACTCATTGACCGTGTGGAATAAGCCTATAACCACAAAAATGTATAAGCAGAGTAAGTTCGTTTTAAAGCAAGCTGCAAGACATTCGCTGAAAACGCAGAACTGTATTGGGCTACATACCGCATTGCGTGTTGGCCCTTTTCAGCGAAAGTGCTGGCTGTTGTAGGCATGCTCAAATCAGACTTAGACAACTAGATAATTTCCAGTTGTCCAATTAGACGAATTGGAATGAAATACCGGTAATTCTAATCTAATTTGTGAAAAGCTTCTGCTTGCTCTAATTTAACTTCTAATCTTATTGCCGGTTTTACCGAAAATGCTACTTCGTACAACAGCGTTTTTCAGCAAGCGATACAAGAATGTACGTCGTGCAACGAAAAGATGAAAGTGCACATCGCTTCAACCGGCAGGCATTGTGACGAAGAGTAACTAGTCGGAATGAATATTCAGCTACCCAAGTCCATCGCGCCAATCTTGTCGTACGAATCTTTACCATTCTCATAATTATGCGAATGAATGCAGATTTGGTATGAATTGAACTTCATTTGGCAGAACATAATTCTGGTTCGGAGTTTAGCTTCATGCATAGTTCACGTGAATTCCATCATTCTAATTTCGGGAAACTGAATAGCTCTAACTTTAGTGTAATTTGGAAAAACTGAAAAAAACTCTAGTCGTTCAAGTGTGGCCCAAATGTAAGCTATTATTTGGCCCTTCATGGCAGGAAAAAAGATATTCGCGTACCTCACCAACTTCAGATTGCTAGCGAGAATGGTCTCGAAAAAGCATTATTAGCCATCAGATGATTGCAAACAAACTGAAGGGGCAAGGGTTGTCGAAAGCAGATTGTAATGGGGCAAAGGAACACAAAATTATGCAATACGCGGCGCTGTTAGATACGAGTTTGACTCAAACTTCCGTCAAAGAATCTTCGTGGTCACAAGGTTATCCAGAGAAAGAGAGAACTGCACGTCTACTTGCGGGAAATCGAAAACGGAATGAGCATTCGTAAAGTAGCAAAAATAGGTGAAAAAAGGATAGAAAAATCAAGTAGCATTACATCCCACTTTTATTATTTATCATTTCGCAAGGTCGGGCCAACTTTCTCATGACGTTTAGAATTTACTGTTCCGTGTGCTTCGCTGTTTTCGGCAAATCTTAGCAATAACTTAAGTCGTGAGCGAGATAAAACGCTCGACGCTGACACACTGCGAAAGCAAAACTGATGTACTTTGATTGATATGGTTCCTATCAGACATGTTACTGTCAGGCGTGCTGGTGAGGCAACTCAGAAAAAACTTGAGAAAAAATCTATCTACATCACTGCTGGTTCCGCCGCCATTCCGTACGTTTGGCACGTCCCACACACCGCACTGCGCATCAGTCTCGTCGGGCACCCGAGTCAAGCGTGGTGTATCAAGGTGTAGTCTCGTCCAAAAGTTATGCTTCGACTGCATGTCAGTGGAGGTCAGCAACAGGTAAAGCGCGTGGGAAACAGTGCTTGTCGCCGGTAGGACTCGTAGGAGTTACCATTGCATGTTTCGGTTCGTAGTGCTGAGTTACCGAATTTTAGTTAGCAGCAGACCATCGTTTTAACATATCTCTGCAAATATGTGGTTGCTTCGATAAAATCAGCTTGAATGTCAGATTACCGTGCGTTAGAAGTAAAAGTTGCGTTCAGTTAGACTTGGAGAAAGGCTTGTTTAGTAACATGAAATTACGATACAGCAAATCGGATTTGTTCGAAAAAAAAGCTCTCCACTCAGCTCGAGCTAAAACATGCGCGAACAGAAACTCTACTGACCAGCGCGTTTGTTTAATTTGCTTCAGCTCCGGGCAAACTTATATCTCTACGGGCCACATTTTCAGGTGCCATTGGCAGGCGCGCCACGAGTTTACTTATGTAAGATAAAGTAACATTGCTCCACCCGCTATGCTTAATCAGTAATAATGGTAATTATAGTTCAGCGGTTGGAGGTCAAAGTTAAAATAATATAGTACACAATATATAAATTATTTAATGCAAAGGAATGCAGGTGTTCTCACTTAGACAGCTCCAAGAGAAAAGCAAAACGTTGAGCAATCCCGTCCGCTGTTTTCGGTTTTCATGGACCTGACCAAAGCCTTTAATGCGGTGAGCCGCTCTGGCTGGTGTGGCATACTCGAACTGTGACTTCCCGTTCTTGTAGCGTTCCACGAGAACATGAAGGCAACAGCCACGTTTGACGGTTCCACGTTTGAAACTTTTCCAATTTGCAGAGGGGTCTAACAGTGGTGTATGGTGGCCCATGCGTGCCACCCTAAAATTTTCTTCTTTCCGGCATTTTTTTTAACAACAAAAAAAATACAAAAATTTTTCAAATTTCAGATGATTTATGAATAAAAACAGTTTCGTTTTGAAAACAATTTATTTTCGTTTTAAAAACATTTTCGCTTTGCAAATGATTTATAAATGAAAACGTTTTCGTTTCAAAAAGAATTTTACTTTCCTTTCAAAAACACTTTCGCTTTGCAAATGATTTATAAATGAAAACGTTTTCGTTTTGAAAAAACATTTTTTTCGTTTCGGAAACACTTTCACTTTTTTTTCGAAAACTTTTTCATTTTGCAAAAAAAATAAATCAAAAGCATTTCGAAAACAAATCGCATCAGATTTTCTGGTCGTGGCCCATGCGTGCCACCCTGCGTTGAGGGCCAGTGTTTTCACTTGAGAAGGCTTGCTTTGCAGATTCTCTTATGTCGATGTCTGGCTCCAGCAGGCAGCTCGCGATCGCATTGCAAGTACGTGTAAACTTGTCGTAAGTCTTTCGTTGTTGTCGTAACCTATCCTTGGGGAAATGTCTTTGAGGACTTTATGACATAAGACGTATAACTTGTGTCTTAGAGTAAGTGAATGGTATTTTTTTGGCCAAGAGAAGCGGATGGATTGTGCGCATGGGGAATGGTGG